>OGST01000071.1_pt1 | contig 97185 bp, 81 predicted proteins | sample 1574021 | NCBI WGS metagenome assembly OGST01 (sample SAMN03295847, study PRJEB24534) | human gut metagenome | isolation source: fecal sample 7 from infant 6 | host: Homo sapiens | place: USA: Pittsburgh, PA | collected 2014-07 | reverse complement strand
AATAACTACTCCATTGCTTCATTTCTGTTTATTGCGCTTGATATCGCGATATCAAACAAATGTTCATTCGTATTTCATGCCCAGTTTTTCTGTTTGCTGGTTTTACCAATACCTGGGTTCATGGTGATGCTCTGATCGTTTTCCTTTGATGACGACTCTCCTCTTCTTATATCAGGACAATCGCAAATGTCTTTATTTTCATTTGTATGACAAAAACAAATAATCCCCTAATCGACTCGCACATGCAATACCCTGGTTTATTTATTTCGGCCTCGCTCACATTTTTACATTGGAAACCACAGCGTTATTAACACCTTAGAAAACAGTTTCAAGTGATTACCACTGTTGTCACTACCATTATTAAAAAGTTTATTAAATAACTACTTATAGGTATTTAATCGGCACTTAAGTATATTTACCCGGCATTGGATTTTAATTAAAAGATTACAATAGTTACAAAACTACAAATCATAATTACTTTATTCACTGAAGCGATTCAGTTTGCATACTTTATTAGAACAGCAATGTAGCCTCCCCACCATAAATATAAATCAGGTTTAATGAACCAATTGGGAATAGCAATGAACGAATATTTTATGTTTGCCCTGGCACTCTCTCCGTTACTACTGATGGTATTTTTAATATTGAAATTGAAAATGCCCATCCATTATTCAGTACTGATCTCTTTGGTATTCACCGCTGCACTATCGGCAATATTCTGGGAAATGCCCGTACAAAATCTAAAAGCCGCGATAGGCTATGGCGCGCTGAAGGGATTATGGCCGATTGTGATTGTGATCCTCGGCGCTATCTTCAGTTATAACGTCATGCAGGCGACCAAAGCGCTGGATATTCTGCGCGATATTCTCGCCAGTATTAGCGAAGATAAGCGTATTCAGGTGCTGCTGATTTCATGGTGCTTTGGTGGATTTCTTGAAGCCGCGGCGGGTTATGGTACAGCGGTCGCCATTCCGATCGGTATTCTTATCGCATTGGGTTTCAATCCGCTGAAGGCGGCGATTGCCTCTTTGGTGGCAAATACCGTTCCCACTGCATTCGGCGCGGTCGGGATCCCGGTTTCTATTCTGGCGGAACAAGTTAACCTGCCGGTTTATACCTTAGGCGGAACCATTATTCTGCAGCTCGCGCTGTTTAATATCCTGCTGCCATTTGTGATTGTCTGCATTATTGGCGGCGGCCTGAAAGCCATTCGCGGCGTATTTCTGATCACGTTGATTTGCGGTATTACCACACTGGTTCCGCAGTATTTTGTCGCTATTCATCTCGGTGCTGAATTACCCGCCTTTGCCGGTAGCCTGGTCAGCCTGTTTGCCGTGGCGATGGTTAGCCGTCTGCGCAAAGGGAAAACCGATCCCGAGTGGCGAATTGAAGTCAGCCATACCCGCGAAACCACGCCGCGCTCGGCAAAAGTGTTGTTCCGAGTTGGCTCTATTTATCTGTTTATTTTTGTGTTTATCCTGATGTGTTCGCCGCTGTTCCCGACGATAAAAGGCGCAGCCTCACAACTGGCCTCGGTGCTACATTTCACGTTGGCTGACGGCAAAACGATGGCGTTGAAAGTTGAATGGGTGACCACGCCAGGGATGCTGATCATCTTTGCGACCATTATCGGTGGTTTTATTCAGGGAGCGTCCGCACGCGGGATGCTGGAAGTATTTATCAAAACGATTTTCCAGCTTAAAAACTCTATCGTCGCAATTATGGCGATCGTCGCGCTGGCCACGGTGATGGATCTCAGCGGGATTATCTCCACGCTGGCGCAGTCGATTGTCGATCTGACCGGCAGCTCGTACGTCTTCCTCGCCCCGGTGATTGGCGCTCTGGGCACGTTCGTTACCGGCAGCGATACCAACTCGAACATTTTGTTCGGAAAACTGCAAACCATTGCCGCCAGCAAACTGCATATCGATCCCAACTGGCTGGCGGCGGCCAACACCTCTGGCGCAACGGGCGGAAAAATGATTTCGCCGCAAAGCATCGCCATCGCGGTATCCGCCACAAAAATGGACGGTCAGGCCAACCAGATCATGTCTGGCACCATGAAATACTGCTGCGCCTATATCGTAATCCTCGGCTTAAAAGTTGGCCTCTTTTACTACTGGTTTATGGCGTAAACCATTGTCAACCCCGTCAAATTTGCGGCAACCGTATTTGACGACGCGGTGACCAAAAAGGTTTACACCTCCCCGGGAACGGAACGAGGCGACAGACTTTACGATTTGTCGGCGCTGACTAAAATAGCGCCGATGTTTCAAATCGAGGATTGTTGTTATGTTGTTCTGGAAAAAGATGGTGAAGAAGTTCGACGCCTTTTCCGCGTTGATTCCACCACGCTACTTCCGCGTGTAATATTGGGCACTTATGCCTGATGGCGCTTCGCTTATCAGGCCTACGTTTCGCATTCATTTGTAGGCCTGCGTTTCACGCTCATTTGTAGGCCGGATAAGGCGCTAGCCGCATCCGGCAGCAGCGTAAAATGTTCACCCCTTTCTCTTACGCAGTCCGCACGCTCTTAACATCACAACCCAAATACGAAGCCATGCAAAACGGTAGACCAGCGGATGCTGAAACCTCAGCAATGTCAGAAACACAGAGCCCCCTTGCGGCGTCAGATCACCGTTGCCTGATAGCGAACCTGTGGGTCCATAATCTGGTGGCGCGCGTCAATCAGCCGCAGTTCATACGAATCATGTTCTTTCGTCAGCCGCATTACCGCGTCAACAACACTGGTGGTCCGCTCCAGTGCCTGCTTGTCCTCATAGCCATTGAGCAGTGAGGCCAGCATCACGCTGCAAATCAGATCCCCAACGCCGACCGGCATTTTGGCAAAGGTATACAGCGGCCGGGCAATGTGTAACGTCTGTTCCGGCGTCACCAGCAGCATTTCAAACGCCTGTTTGTCCCGCGAACAGTCGCCGAGATGCTTCACCAGCACCTTCTTTACGCCCCACGACACCAGCTGCCGCGCCGCTTCCACCACCTCGTCAAAACTACGCAGTTGTCTGCCCGTCAGCACGCCCAGCTCATAGAGATTCGGTCCCATCATGTCGGCCAGCTGAATGGCGTCATCGACAAAAAATGACTCCACTCCCTGCGCGACAATGCAGCCTTTTTGCGGGTCGCCCATTACCGGATCGCAAAAATAGAGCGCCTGCGGATTACGCTGACGAATGGTGGTGACCGCGTGCTTCACCTCTTCACAATGGCGTTTATCTCCAAGATACCCAGACAATACGGCATCGCATTGCGCCAGCTTTTGCAGGTCATCCAACCCGCTGATGATCGCGCTCAGCTCGCCGTGCGGCATCGCCATGCCCTGCCACATCCCATATTGGGTGTGGTTGGAAAACTGTACGGTGTAAAACGGCCAGACATCGATCCCCGAGAGCTGCATCGGCAACACAGCGGCTTTATTTCCGGCATAGCCATAAACAACCGACGACTGAACAGACAACACGTTTTTCATTTTGACTCCGTCTAACGAAACGTTGGCAGCAGACCAAATACGTCCAGAACAACCGTCAGATAGACAACCGCTCCGCAGACAATCACCAGGTTAAGCACGGTGTTATTACAGGGCGCGGTATAGCTGGCGGTTGGGAAACGTTTCCGCGCGGCTTTCACCAGGAACGGCGGCAGGATCACACTCCAGATGGTAAAGGCCAGACCGGCGTAACCAATCGCGTGCACAAAACCGTTCGGGAAGAAGAAGCACACGGCGGCTGGCGGGAAGTAGGTCACCAGCGCGGTTTTCAGGCGGCCCATGCCGTCGTCCGGGAAGTGAAACAGGTCGGCGATGTAATCGAACAGGCCAAGCGTCGCCGCCAGCAGGGAACTGGCTACCGCGAAGTTGCCGAAAAAGGTGAGGATCAGATCCATATATCGGCTGGTGAACAGCCCGCTGATGGCCTCGACAAACACATCGATATTGCCGCCTTTGGCGATAATCGGCGGGAATGAGGAACGGCTGATGTTACCCATCGTCACGCCCAGCCAGAAAATATACAGCAGCAGAGCAAACAGCGTACCGATGATAATCGAACGCGTAATATTCGAGACTCCGCTTGTGCCATACAGTTTAACCAGGCTTGGCACGTTACCGTGAAAACCAAACGAGATGATGCAGAACGGCAGCGTCATCAGGATGTACGGCAGATACTGCGAATTGGGCAACGCCACCGCCACGCTGTCGATGAGTTTTGCCACTTCGATGTGGCCAATCAGCCCGGAGAACGTGGCAAAGAACGCCACAAACTTACCGATAATCAGCACGGTAGTGATGCGTCCGACCAGCAAGGAACTATACCAGGCAATCGCGCCGACCAGCATACTGACGATCACCACCGAGATATTCGCCGGAAAGCGCACACCGCTGTATTTGAACACGGTTTGCGCCATCACCGCCGACGAACCGGAGATATAGGCATAGGTCAGAATATACAGCACAAAGCCGAAAGCGATACCAACCACGATATTCCACTTCCGGCCTAATAAATCCTGAGTAAAAGTATTAAAACTGGCACCGGCGCCATAATGTAGGTTAACTTCGACCAGCATCAGACCGGTTAATAACATCATGATGGCGATAAATAGAAGAATAACAGACGCACCGGGAAACCATACACCGGCCATCGCAATCGGCAGGGAAAACATCCCGCCACCCACTACGGTTGCGATAACCAACATGGTTCCGCTAATCAGTCCGGGGGTACTACTCTGTCGCTCAATGGCATTAATATCCATGATAAATGTTCCTGTAGACTATTCGTTATAATTACAGCTGTCATTTGTACATCATGCGGATAATAAAAATGTCGGAGTCAGGGTTTACTTTTTTTAGTTATGTCACGGTAACGGGCACCGCAAAGGCTTCCTGTTCATGGAAAAGGAATACAAAAAAGCCCCATCACGTGATGGGGCCATAACTATTTTTTAGATGTAATCAAAGCGTGCAGTAAAGAAACGCAACTGCTTAGGCTCGTAAATAAACTTCAGCCCGCGAATATCTTCTTTGTGCTGGTAAAGTTTAATAATGCCGTCAGCCACGACATCCATATGTGCGTAGGTATAAACACGACGTGGAATAGTCAGACGCACGGTTTCCAGTTTCGGTCTGTGGTGTTCACCGGTCACGTTATTACGGCCCGCAGAGATAATTCCGCGCTCCATACTGCGCACGCCGGTTTCCACATAGATGCTGGCAGCCAGACTTTGTGCCGGGAACTCATCTTGCGTCAGATGCTCGCAGAAGCGACGCGCATCGAGGAATACCGCGTGACCGCCTACCGGTTCAACAATCGGTACGCCAGCGGCTTTCAGCTTATCGCCCAGGTAGCGAACCTGCTTCACGCGGTGCTCAATATATTCGTACTGCATGGCTTCACGCAGGCCAATCGCCATCGCTTCCATATCACGTCCGGCCAGGCCGCCGTAAGATGGCATCCCTTCGTAGACCACGACTAACTCTTTGGCAGAAGAGAACATTTCGTCATCGTTCATGCACAAGAAACCGCCGATGTTCACCAGACAGTCTTTTTTACCACTCATGGTACAACCGTCGGCGTAGCTGAACATCTCATGCACGATCTCGGCGATGCTCTTGTTCTCAAAACCCTGCTCTTGCTCTTTGATAAAGTAGGCGTTTTCTACGCAGCGGGTAGCGTCGTAGAACACTTTAATGCCATGCGCTTCTGTCAGTTCACGCACCGCACGCATGTTAGCCATCGAGACCGGCTGCCCACCCGCGAGGTTAACCGTCACCGCCAGACAGATATACGCAATATTCTCTGCGCCTTTTTCATCAATCAGCTTTTGTAATTTTTTAAGATCGATATCACCTTTAAACGCAATATTCAGACCGGCATCGTGCGCTTCGTCACGAACGATATCGACAAACACCGCACCATTTTTTTCCTGGTGATAACGGGTGGTGGTGAAATACATATTCCCGGCAACATATTGCCCAGGTTTAATTGCCAGCTGCGATAACAGGTTTTCTGCGCCGCGGCCCTGGTGAGTAGGAACAATATGTTTAAAGCCGAACAGTTCCTGCACGGTTCTTTCCAGATGATAGAAGTTTTCGCTGCCCGCGTACGCTTCATCACCCATCATCATTCCGGCCCACTGCTTGTCGCTCATTGCGTTAGTGCCACTGTCTGTCAGCAGGTCAATATAAATATCTTTCGAATTTAACAGGAAAGTATTGTAACCCGCTTCCTGCATTTTCTTGAGGCGCTCATCACGCGGGATCATAGATACAGTTTCAACGCTTTTAATACGGAAGGGTTCTGCCGGATAATTCATTTTGTTTCTCCAGTAACAGTGGTCATGTACGTATTAATGTGAAGTAAATCATACCTGGTTCATCAATAAAGTCTGATGAAATATAACTATTCGCCTCCTGAGTCAGGGGGAGAAATAATGTGGAGGCACTATGCAAGATTTGATTGATTATGGAAATAGCCCGGTCAACATTAATCACTGGCAATAATTTAAAAAGCTGTAAATGTGAGTGATGCAAATCACACGTCATTTTTTTACCCGTTAATATTCAACAAGTTTTTTTTTGCGTTTCGATTTGCCATTCGTCGTAGTGTGTCTGCGGAGAGTGGAAATACTGAAAACATAACTTTCCAGGCTGTTCTCATAATGTATTGGTGAATGAGTACACGCCATTTTGTGAGAGTCGGATCACTTCACGGAGTGATATTTGTGATTTACATCACTAAAAGTGTAAAGCAAAGTGTACAAAACGATGTTGTTTCAGAGTTTACTATTTGCTTCAGTGAGTGAGATCGCATTTTTGGCCAGATGCAGAGGAGCATTATTTTCTGGAAATGGCAGGTATTTGGCGGATTGGATGAGAATGGATTTATACGGTGAATAATACCGGATTTATTGGGGTGAAGGCGTTTTCTATTTATTCCGAAAGCGTGCTATTCGCGCTTATTTCATCTTATTTACATCTGGACTTCCCCCAGGATACTGGCGTAATTTACAGGGGTTTTATTAGCGCGATGCGAAGGTGCGCCAACACCTCCGCATCGCTAATCACAGCAACTATTAATAGAGAATAGCAGCCATGACTGATACGCATTGTATTGCAGTTTCGTTTGATCCAGAAGTCCACGCCGCAGATAACCGTCGCCTGAAGGTGGGTTATGCGAGCCGTTATCCTGATTACAGCCGTATTCCGGTGAAGTACGTTCGGTTTCCGTCCATTGTGATGAAGGGCCAGTGGCTGAAAGCCGCCGGATTCGACACCGGCACCGACGTTGATGTGCGTGTAATGCAAGGCTGCATCGTGCTTACCGCCCGCGCCGCCGAACCCGAAGAGTCAGAACTGATGAAATCCCTGCGCGCCGTGGAAAAGCTCTCCGCGCGTAAGCAAAAGCAGGTACTGGAGTTTATCGGGGTGATTGCGGGGAAAGCGTTGAAGGGGTGAGATTGTAATTGTGATTGTCATTGAGGCGCCTGCGGGGCGCCTTTTTTGAGGAAGCATTTTCATATGATTTTTTATATCAGCACTAGAATATTTAGCTCAAGAATTAATATCTCTAATTAATAACCAATGTCGATATTCTTAATGTTATTTGAGAAACTGTTACTCAGGTCAACTATTTCACCATCTATTTTTGTTATTTACATGCTTTCATTTCTAGCCATCTTATTTTATTAAAGGATTGCCATGGCCGATATAGAAGACATTGCAAGAAGGATCTATAATATTATCATTCTACCTGATACAGTACAATCTTTTGTTGATGCTATACATGCTGGATATACAGAAGGCAAACCTACTTTTATAAAAATAATTGAGTTAGTGGGAGAACATTTAAACGGTAAGTCTAAGGACTGGTAACATGAAAAAAATTATCACCCTAATAATAAATTCATTGTTTTGTGGGTATGTTGCCACCCTTTGTTTAATTTCTCTCATCGAATTCGATTCATGGCAGGATAAAATCCTTGCCATTATTATCATCGTTGTAAGCGCTTATATTATCGCCTTTATAGCCAATAGGTTCTTACCAACAAAGATACACCTGATGGGGGGAGTTCTTGATCTATTATCCGGTCCATTGCTAATCGCAGGAGGCCTCGCCTGTTTCGCTTTTCTTGAACCCTGGCCCATAAAAATTATTGGAACATTCGTTTGGATTCTCATCATGCTTTATTTCCCTTCCCGTATAAATATAGATAAGGACTAATCATGTCAAACCCAGCCTATCTGTGGTTAACCGATGCAAATGGCTCCCCCGTAATGGGAAGCTCACAAGTCGCTGGACGCATTGGTGCTATTGAACTGAAAGCAGTCACTCATCACCTGTCTGTCCCTGTAGATGGAAATACAGGTAGACTGACAGGAACGCGTGTGCACGCGCCGATTACAATACAGAAGGAGTTTGATAAAACAACGCCCCTTTTGTATAAAGCGTTAAGTGAAAGCCAGACATTAAAATCAGCCACAATAAAAATGTATCAAATTCTGGAGGTTGGTATTGAAAGTGAATACTTCAATATCATTTTAGAAAATGTAAAAGTGACAGGAATCACACCAAATTTATTCCCCGGTTCGGGAACAGGAACCCACAATGAAACTATTCAGCTAAGATATGAGGCTATTACATGGAAGCACTGCGATGGAAATATCATTTATAAGGATGCCTGGAATCACAGAGTAATTTCGTAACTGCCATTGAGTATTTCACCAGCACAGAAAGAATGTGCTGGTGGTGAAAGCATACGTTTTATGAACAAACGAGGTCATTCCTCTCAAATAAACAGCGAGATACACCACCAAAACTTTTGAGTAAACTGATACTGCCATTATTCTTCGTATAATTATTTCCCAGATTTTGTCGATGCAATCAACATCTAATTGCGTCAGTATCCTCTGTAAGCATACAGTCAATCATATAACCAGTGACCTGCTCTGGCTGATTCTGCGAACATACGCACAGTAAGCGGTTTTGACACTTGTTTGATGGGTTCTTTCGTAAACCACTTTCGATAGACCGATTCTCTTTCCCTGGGGTAATAGGCTTCGAAATCAATGACTGAAACCTCAACGTTATATTTCTCTCCAAAATCTTCAATGGCATACGGTAATTCATCCCATTCAGCGTAACCTTGCAGCGGCGTATCAAGTTCAATCGGGATAAGCTTGAAAGTAAACGTTACCGCGAGAGATAACTCCCCCCGAAAAAATTCCAATACCTCGTTATCCTTCACCATCAAAGATCCTTCGATATGCAATAATTTGCTTACTTCTTGTACTCCTGCGTCTCCAGTTTGGGGAACGGTAAACGCCATGGCGTATGTGTTTTGCAGAAAACATAAAAGTGATGTCGGTAGCGCATCAACCCGTCTTTGCTTGATCAGGTGATATTTTGCGAGCATCATCGCAATTATTTACCTGATAATGAAATCAATGACTTCCAGTAAAACCCTGCAACAGGCGATTGCCGACATCACCATCTGGCGTAAAGGCGAGCAGCGTGCGCCGCACAAGCCCCTGCTGCTGCTTCATGTGCTGGCCGGTTATCAGCAGGGTCACGGTCGCCTGTTTGACTACGGTTCGGAAGTTCGCGACCCGTTGCATAGCCTGCTGGAGCGATTTGGACCACAGCGCGCGCAATACCGCCCGGATATGCCCTTCTGGCGCTTACAGGGAGATGGGTTCTGGGAGCTACAAAACGCCGAGCACTGTTCAACATCCGGTAGCAGCAAACAGGCCCCTGCCGGGGAACTGGTAACGCACAACGTTGCCGGAGGTTTTGATGAACAGCATTTTGCCCAGTTGAAAAAGAGCAAAAGCCTCATCAACGCCCTGGCCCAGCAAATCCTCGAGGCGCACTTCACCGAAAGCATCCAGGAAGAGATCGCGGATGAACTGGGATTTGATATCCTGCAAATCCGCAAACAGCGGGACCCATTGTTCCGCCAGCAGGTTCTGCGTGCCTATAACTATGAATGCGCCATTTGTGGCTTCAATATGCGCCACGACAGCACCTCGGTCGCCCTGGAAGCCGCCCATATCAAATGGAAACAGCACGGCGGCCCATGCTAGACTTCAAACGGCCTGGCGCTGTGCGCAATCCACCATAAAGCCTTTGATAAAGGTTCGATTGGCCTGGATGAGAATATGCGAGTACGAATTTCGTCTGCAGTAAATGGCAGTAATATTGTCTCCAGATTATTTTGGGACTTTTCAGGAGTTCAGATTCATCTTCCCAAAAATAAAGAGGACTATCCTCAAGACAAATTTATTGAGTGGCATCAACAAGAAGTTTTCAGGACATAAAAATATTAATCCATTGATGGTGATCAACATGTCGTTTCCCAGTTATAAAGAGATAGAAATCCCCCTGCTTTTAAATATCTACAACGGAGGGGGTGAAGTAAGTTCCTCCTCATGTTACGAGCCGTTGGGCAAGGAGTTCGGCCTGACCAACGAAGAAATGAACATGTTACTCCCTGATGATACTAATCGCCCTCAATGGAACAACATGGTCCAATGGGCGAGGAAAAAACTTGTTGACTACAAGTACCTCTACAGTGCAAAAGAATCAGGCCTTGGTATCTGGAAGCTCACACCAGATGGCATCAAAAAAGCAAAATCGCTTTCCACTCGACTGAATATCGACTATCCAGATGATGTTCCGGAAACCTTTTACGAAGGTGCCGTAAAGCAAATCAAAGTTAACAAATACGAACGTAGTAAAACGGCGAGAGACAAATGCATAGATCACTACGGCTGTCAGTGCAGCGTGTGCAATATGGATTTTGAGGAAACGTATGGTGAAACCGGGAAGGACTATATTCACGTCCACCATATTACACCGCTGTCTGATATTGGGGAGCGCTACAAACTGGATCCCGTAAAAGACCTTCGTCCTGTCTGCCCCAATTGCCATGCCATGATCCACAGACAAAAACCTTCACTCACTATTGAGGCATTGAAAGTCTTAATGAAGAAGGTACAAAAATAAGAACGAGTGAAGATAGCCGATTAAACACCAAACAAAAACGGTACAGGAAATTGAGAACATACTTACAAAATAGTGAGTTACATTAAAATCTGACGATTGAATGTACAACTGGAGAGAGGTAGCATGCACTGATGCCTCATCCATTAACGGATTATCCTAATACGTCAGCATTCCGAAGGCTGGCCTGAACGCGGAACGTGCATGAACAAATCCAACTTCGATTTCCTGAAAGGCGTAAACGATTTCACTTACGCCATTGCCTGCGCGGCGGAAAACAACTACCCCGACGACCCGAATACGACACTGGTGAAAATGCGCATGTTTGGCGAAGCGACGGCCAAGCACCTGGGGCTATTACTGGATATTCCTCCCTGTGAAAACCAGCACGACCTGCTGCGTGAGCTGGGTAAAATTGCCTTCATTGACGACAGCATTCTGTCCGTTTTCCATAAGCTGCGCCGTATCGGCAATCAGGCCGTTCACGAATATCATAACGATCTGGATGATGCCCAGATGTGCCTGCGGCTCGGGTTTCGCCTCGGCGTCTGGTATTACCGACTGGTGACCAAAGACTATGAGTTCCCGGTGCCCGTGTTTGTTCTGCCGGAGCATGGCGAAACGCTTTATCACGCAGAAGTCCTCACGCTGAAGCAACAGCTGGAACAGCAGGCGCAGGAAAAGGTACAAAGCCAGGCCGAGCTGGAGGCTCAGCAACAAAGGCTCGTCTCTCTCAACGGCTACATTGCCATCCTTGAGGGCAAACAGCAGGAAACCGAAGCTCAGACCAAAGCACGTCTGGCCGCGCTGGAGGCCCAGCTTGCAGCAAAAGATGCTGAGCTGGCGAAGCAGACCGAACAAGAACGTAAGGCCTATCACAAAGAGATCACCGACCAGGCTATCAAGCGCACGCTGAATCTCAGCGAAGAAGAGAGTCGCTTCCTGATTGACGCCCAGTTGCGTAAAGCGGGCTGGCAGGCCGACAGCAAAACGCTGCGTTTCGCCAAAGGCGCACGCCCGGAAGCGGGCGTCAACAAGGCGATTGCGGAATGGCCGACCGGTAAAGATGAAATGGGTAATCCCGGCTTTGCCGACTACGTTCTGTTCGTCGGCCTCAAACCCATCGCCGTGATAGAAGCCAAGCGTAAAAATACGGACGTGTCCAGCAAGCTCACCGAGTCGTATCGCTACAGTAAATACTTCGATAACGCCTTCCTGCGCGATACGCTGCTGGAACATTACTCGCCCGATGAGGTGCATGAAGCGGTACCGGAATATGAGGTAAGCTGGCAGGATACCAGCGGTAAACAGCGCTTTAAAATCCCCTTCTGCTACTCCACCAACGGGCGCGAATACCGCGCGGCGATGAAGACCAAAAGCGGCATCTGGTATCGCGACGTCCGTCACACCACCAACATGTCAAAAGCGCTGCCGGAATGGCATCGCCCGGAAGAACTGCTGGAGATGCTGGGCAGCGACCCGCAGCAAAAAAATCAGTGGTTTGCCGAAAACCCCGGGATGAGTGAACTCGGCCTGCGCTATTACCAGGAAGATGCCGTCCGCGCGGTGGAAAACGCTATCGTTAACGGCCAGCAAGCGATCCTGCTGGCGATGGCGACCGGTACCGGTAAAACCCGTACCGCTATCGCCCTGATGTTCCGCCTGATCCAGTCACAGCGTTTCAAACGCGTGCTGTTCCTGGTCGACCGCCGCTCGCTCGGCGAGCAGGCGCTGGGATCGTTTGAAGACACGCGGATTAACGGCGACACCTTTAACAGTATTTTCGATATTAAAGGTCTGACCGATAAATTCCCGGAAGACAGCACCAAAATTCACGTTGCCACGGTGCAGTCGCTGGTCAAACGCACGCTGCAATCCGATGAACCGATGCCGGTCGGTCGCTACGACTGTATCGTCGTCGATGAAGCACACCGCGGCTACATTCTTGATAAAGAGCAGACCGAAGGCGAGCTGCAGTTCCGCAGCCAGCTGGATTACGTTTCCGCCTACCGTCGCATTCTCGACCACTTCGATGCGGTAAAAATTGCCCTGACCGCCACGCCAGCGTTGCACACGGTGGATATTTTCGGCGAGCCGGTTTACCGCTACACCTACCGGACAGCGGTGATCGACGGCTTCCTGATCGACCAGGATCCGCCGATTCAGATCGTCACCCGCAACGCGCAGGATGGGGTCTACCTTTCCGAAGGCGAACAGGTGGAACGCCTGAACCCGCAGGGCGAGCTGATCAACGACACTCTGGCTGACGATCAGGATTTTGAGGTCGCTGATTTTAACCGTGGCCTGGTGATCCCGGCGTTTAACCGCGCGGTATGCGGTGAGCTCACCAAATACCTGGATCCCACCGGGCAGCAAAAAACGCTGGTGTTCTGCGTCACCAACGCCCATGCCGATATGGTGGTGGACGAGCTGCGTACCGCGTTTAAGAAAAAGTACCCGCAGCTTGAGCACGACGCGATCGTCAAGATCACCGGCGATGCCGATAAAGACGCGAAGAAAGTGCAAAGCATGATCGTCCGCTTCAACAAAGAGCGGCTGCCGAATATCGTGGTCACCGTCGATCTGCTGACCACCGGCGTCGATATCCCGTCTATCTGTAATATCGTGTTCCTGCGCAAAGTGAAAAGCCGCATTCTCTACGAGCAGATGAAGGGCCGCGCCACGCGTCTGTGCCCGTCGGTGGGGAAAACCAGCTTTAAGATTTTCGACTGCGTCGATATCTACAGCTCGCTGGAAAGCGTCGACACCATGCGCCCGGTGGTTGTGCGTCCACAAGTGGAGCTGCAAACGCTGGTCAATGAAATTACCGACTCAGAAACCTATAAAACCATCGAAGCGGATGGCCGCAGTTTTGCCGAACACAGCAATGAGCAGCTGGTCGCCAAGCTGCAGCGCATTATTGGCCTTGCCACCTTTAACCGCGACCGCAGCGAAGCGGTAGATAAGCAGGTCCGCCGTCTGGACGAACTGTGCCTGGATGCGGCGGGCGTCAACTTTGGCGGCCTGGCTTCGCGCCTGCGGGAAAAAGGGCCGCACTGGAGCGCCGAGATTTTCAATAAGCTCCCCGGCTTTATCGCCCGCCTCGAAAGGCTGAAAACCGATATCAACGCCCTGCGCGATGCGCCTATCTTCCTCGATATTGATGATGAGGTGGTGAGCGTCAAATCGCTGTACGGCGATTACGACACGCCGCAGGATTTCCTCGAAGCCTTCGATGCGCTGGTGCAGCACGCCCCTAACGCCCAGCCTGCGCTGCAGGCGGTGATCAATCGCCCGCGCGACCTTACCCGTAAAGGGCTGGTGGAATTGCAGGAGTGGTTTGACCGCCAGCATTTTGAAGAGTCGTCTCTGCGTAAGGCGTGGAAAGAGACGCGCAACGAAGACATCGCCGCCCGACTGATTGGCCATATCCGCCGTGCGGCGGTGGGCGATGCGCTGAAACCGTTCGACCAGCGCGTCGACCATGCGCTGGAAAAAATTAAAGGCGAGAACGACTGGAACAGCGAGCAGCTAAGCTGGCTCGAGCGTTTAGCGCAGGCGCTGAAAGAGAAAGTGGTGCTCGACGATGACGTGTTCAAAACCGGTAATTTCCATCGTCGCGGCGGTAAGTCGATGTTACAGCGCACCTTTGACGACAACCTCGACAAGGTGCTGGATAAGTTCAGCGATTACATCTGGGATGAGCTCGCCTGACGCGTTATCATCCCCGGCAATTTCTTCTTCTGCGGCCCCGATAAGGGCCGCTGTTTTACATGGGATCTTCAATGAACAATAACGATCTGGTCGCCAAGCTGTGGAAACTGTGCGACAACCTGCGCGACGGCGGCGTCTCCTATCAAAACTACGTCAATGAACTCGCCTCGCTGCTGTTTTTGAAAATGTGCAAAGAGACCGGCCAGGAAGCGGACTACCTGCCGGAAGGCTACCGCTGGGACGACCTGAAATCGCGCATTGGCCAGGATCAGATGCAGTTCTACCGTAACCTGCTGGTCCAGTTAGGCGCTGATGAGAAAAAGCTGGTGCAGGCGGTGTTCCATAATGTCAGCACCACCATTGAGCAACCCAAACAGCTGACGGAACTGGTCAGCTATATGGACGCGCTGGACTGGTACAACGGCAACCACGGGAAGTCCCGCGATGACTTCGGCGACATGTACGAAGGGCTGCTGCAGAAGAACGCTAACGAAACCAAATCCGGCGCGGGTCAGTACTTCACCCCGCGTCCGCTGATCAAAACCATTATCCATCTGCTGAAGCCGCAGCCACGCGAAGTGGTGCAGGATCCGGCGGCGGGTACGGCGGGCTTCCTGATTGAAGCGGATCGCTATGTGAAATCGCAGACTCACGATCTGGACGATCTCGACGGCGACACGCAGGATTTTCAGATCCACCGCGCGTTTATCGGCCTCGAACTGGTGCCCGGCACTCGTCGTCTGGCGCTGATGAACTGCCTGCTGCACGATATTGAAGGCAACCTCGACCACGGCGGCGCCATCCGTCTGGGCAATACGCTGGGCAGCGACGGTGAAAACCTGCCGAAGGCGCATATTGTCGCCACCAACCCGCCGTTTGGCAGCGCCGCGGGCACCAACATTACCCGCACCTTCGTGCACCCGACCAGCAACAAACAGCTGTGCTTTATGCAGCATATTATCGAAACCCTGCACCCCGGCGGCCGCGCGGCGGTGGTGGTGCCGGATAACGTGCTGTTTGAAGGCGGCAAGGGCACCGATATTCGTCGTGACCTGATGGACAAGTGTCATCTGCACACCATCCTGCGCCTGCCGACCGGCATCTTTTACGCCCAGGGCGTGAAAACCAACGTGCTGTTCTTTACCAAAGGTACGGTCGCCAATCCGCATCAGGATAAAAACTGCACCGACGACGTGTGGGTGTATGACCTGCGGACCAATATGCCGAGCTTCGGCAAGCGCACGCCGTTTACCGAGCAGCACCTGCAGCCGTTTGAAACCGTCTACGGTGAAGATCCGCACGGCTTAAGCCCGCGTGAAGAAGGTGAATGGAGCTTTAACGCCGAAGAGAGTGAAGTCGCCGACAGCGAAGAGAATAAAAACACCGACCAGCACCAGGCCACCAGCCGCTGGCGCAAGTTCAGCCGCGAGTGGATCCGCAGCGCCAAATCCGATTCGCTGGATATCTCCTGGCTGAAGGATAAGGACAGCATCGACGCCGACAGCCTGCCGGAGCCGGACGTGCTGGCGGCAGAAGCGATGGGTGAGCTGGTGCAGGCGCTGGGCGAGCTGGATGCGCTGATGCGCGAGCTGGGTGCGGGCGATGAGGCGGATGCGCAGCGTCAGTTGCTGGAAGAAGCGTTTGGTGAGGTGAAGGCATGAGTGCGGGGAAATTGCCGGAGGGGTGGGTTGATACTCAATTAGGTAGTATTATCGAACTCAAATATGGTAAATCACTAGCCGCACAAATCCGAGATGGATTTGGCTTCCCTGTATATGGTTCTAATGGCGTTGTAGGAAAACACTCCATTCCTCTGATTAACAAGAGCGGTTTAATTGTTGGTCGAAAAGGGTCCTACGGCGTGGTAAATAAATCGATTGGGCCATTTTTCCCAATTGATACAACATACTATATTGATGATTTCTACAATCAGCCGTTAGAGTTTTTGTTTTACTACTTATCTTTTTTACCTTTAACCAAGCTAAATCGTTCAACTGCAATCCCGGGTCTTAACAGGGATGATGCATATGATTTAAATATTGCGTTACCACCGCTCGCTGAACAAAAAATCATCGCCGAAAAACTCGATACGCTGCTGGCGCAGGTAGACAGCACCAAAGCACGTCTTGAGCAAATCCCACAAATCCTGAAACGTTTTCGTCAGGCTATTTTGACTGCCGCTATTAGTGGTAGGTTGACAGATAAATGGAGAAAATTAACTGATTTACAAACTATATGGAAATCTCACACTCTTGGAGAATTGGTAACTATAGATCGAGGCAGTTCGCCAAGACCAATTAAAGATTATATCACCACCGATGAGAATGGTGTTAACTGGATAAAAATTGGCGATACAAAAGAAGGCGAGAAATATATACGCTCAACTAAAGAAAGAATAACAAGAGAAGGTTCTAAGAAATCCAGAAAAGTAACTCCTGGTGATTTTATACTATCAAACTCAATGTCTCTTGGCAGGGCATACATAGTTGAAATAGAAGGTTATGTTCATGATGGATGGTTCATTTTACGCCTACCTGAAAATATCGATAAGGACTATTTTTATTACCTTTTGTCGTCATCACAACTCCAAACACAGTTCTCAAGTTTAGCTGTGGGTGGGGTCGTCCAAAACATTAGAAGCGAATTAGTGAAACAAGCTATCGTAAATATACCTCCACTCCCAGAGCAACACGAAATCGTCCGCCGCGTCGAACAACTCTTCGCCTACGCCGACACCATCGAAAAGCAGGTCAACAACGCCCTGTCCCGCGTCAACAGCCTCACCCAGTCGATCCTGGCGAAGGCCTTCCGCGGCGAGCTTACCGCCCAGTGGCGGGCTGAAAACCCGGATCTCATCAGCGGTGAAAACAGCGCTGCCGCCCTGCTGGAAAAAATTAAGGCTGAACGCGCCGCCAGCGGCGGTAAAAAAGCCTCACGTAAAAAAGCATAATCCTTATAAAAGCGCACCGAAAGCGTGCGCTTTTATCTATTCACGCCCATTTATAATCCGCAAAAATATATCTTATTTATTCCGAATCGCGCTTATTACGTTCAGTTTTTAGCTGGACTTTTCTTTTATTTACTGGTGATATACACAGGTATTTAGCGCGATGCGGTCGTGCGCCAACACAACCGCATCGCTCATCACAATCACTATTATCGGAGAATAGCAGTCATGACTGATACCCATTCTATTGCAGATCCGTGCGATCCAGAAGTCTCCCCAACAAATAACCGCCCGGGCACCGTCACTTATGCGAGTCGTTATCCGGATTACACGCATGTTCCGGCAATTATTATGAAAGGCCAGTGGCTGGAATCCGCCGGTTTTACCACCGGCTGCAAATTCGATGTCAGAGTGATGCCCGGCTGCATTGTGCTGACGACTAAGCTACCGGAGCCGGAAGAACCCGCATTATTTCAGTCGCTGCGTCGAGTGTGCAAACTGTCCGTCCGTAAGCAGCGGCAGGTACAGGAATTTATCGATGTGATTACTGGCAAACGTACTACCTGACGCACATCGCTCCCGACAGCAAGTCGGGAGCGATGTCCCTTACGCTGCCATCACCTCCACCAGCACATCCGTTGCCCAGCTTTCTTCGCTGTTAAGCACCTTGCCATCCTGACAGGCCTGCGCCATATTGCCTAACTGGAAGGAAACGTCATCGCTGAAGTCAAAGTAATACCATTTCGATGCAAAGTTGATACGCCAGTAACCCATCCCCTGATCAAAACGAATCTTTAATACCTGACCATTCTCAAAGGTCACCGTCAGTTTACGATGGTGGGGAATGTCGCGCAGCGAGTCGAATACTCTTAGCGCTACCGCCCTGCCCATTGCCGCGGCAAACCACTGGTCGGCGAAATCCTGAAAATCCGCGTCGCTCATCCAGTCATGGAAAGGCCGGTTACCGGCGCGATCTTTAGGTTTGAATAACGTATCAATCGCCACCTTAGCGTCATTAGTCAGTAACGGCTTCAGCGGTTTCAATAACGCCGCCAGTAGCACCAGCGCAACCGGGTTTTGCAGATAGCGATCGGTATAGTGAACGCCGATGATCCGCTGATTTTTCATCAGCGACTGCGCCTCTTCATGGTCGTTAAACAGCACGTCCCAGAAGCGTTGTCCGAACAGCGAAAGCGGGCCGTTCAGCTCTTTATGGATCGCAATATCTTTGACGCGTTCAGCCGCGCTCGTGGCTTTCCCCGGCAGAACAAACTCGTTCAGCGCTACCGCTTGATAACCAACGCTACGAACCACCAGCTCGTCATTCAGATGCCAGCCCGGTCCCGGGATCGTTGCCTGCTGGCTGCGTGAAGCCAGCGTCATGACCCGATCGGCAAAGGCGATTTGTGCCACAATCGGCAGTTCCGGAGCCTGTTCGCTATGACACAACCGTACACCCAGAGCAGTAAACTGCGAAAGCTCGTGCATCAGTTCAGGATCATCGACGCCTGCCGGGATGACAAGATCAACCGCAACGTTATCTTTTACCCGGTAGTTCTGTATAGCAGCCCGGAACTGGCGGGCATAGAGATCCCACTCATTGAGCGGCCCGTTCATCCACAGCGTGAGTTTTTCAGCCCCTTCGTTAATCGCTCGGCGAAGAGTGTCGCTAATGGCTCCCGGGCAGTAGCGGGCATCCGGCAGCGAGAATGTCTCCGTATCCGGCAAACCAACATAGTAGACGAAGTCATCCCCAAGCCAGGCCAGTGCCGCCTTTCGGTCCAGTAAATCGTGATCGTGGCGAGTCTGGGAGTCGAGCAGGCATTCACTGCAGGAGGTATCACAATGATGACACCCTAGCTGTTTGACCATTCCCTGAAGAATAGACTCAATATGCAATGGCGCACTGGAGGCAAAACCAGCCCCACCACTGATCACATCATACAGCTGAACGGCTAAAACCGATTGCCCGTCCTCCAACCGGACCGGACGAACAGCGTAGCCCAGCTCTGCGGCAGAGATACCCAGAACACCCGCCAGCGCCTGGCGCAGCGCAACAGCAAGGGTCATGGCGACAACACGCCCCTCTTCAGTGTTATCCGGCAGATATTCACCGTTTTGCGGCTTGCGTAGTACCATTTCAAAGACATCCGTTCGCGCCAGAGCCCCCAGCGTGACCTTCTTCATAAGCGCCGTCGAACCGGGACAAATTAGACGTTGATTCTGGCTATCGCGATCCGCTTTTCCCGGGCGCGGTGGGTAGTGTGCTTCCATACTCTTCGGTGCGTCGTTGGCATTCAACATCGACTCTGCACGGCCGCAGCTCAGACATAACGCGTAACCATGCCCACCTTCTCCCAGGCTTTGCTGGAAGACATGCCCGTCAGCGCCAGAGGTCATATATCCCATTATTGGGTTAGGCAGCGGCATTGGTTCGGCTTTAACAAATACCCATGCAGGGACCACCGGGATGAATTTCATGGTTTCAATATTGTTGGTCACTGGCGCATGCGCATCGGTCACAAACCCGGCAGGCTGCAGCACCTGACGGCGATTTTCAGTGATAATTTTTTCACCACACGCGCTGTTGGTGCAATAGAGCGTCCCGGAGTTGCTCATCCCCTCTTTATAGCCAATCGTACCGCATTTGTGGCAGCGCCAGGCGCAATCCAGACGCTGGGCCTCATTGGTATCCGCGTTAATATTGTGCCAGTGCAACGAGACACCAGCGGAGCGGAAGACCCGACCATCAAGAATGATCTCTGCGCCTGGCGCATATTCCCGGATGGCGACTCCCAGGTTACGGGAGGGCAGCCCTTTGTAGCGTGACACGTTATCTTCGCGATCTTTTTTATCCCGACTTTTCCGCGATTTTTCACGGACATAGTCCTCCATAGTGAAGTTATCAAACGTCACCACATCCGTCGGGAAGCCATAACCAGGCAGGAAGGTTCTGGCTGCCAGATCGCGCAACAAATACTCGCCACAGTGACGTTTTTTCTCCAGTTCGATGCGCTTGCGATAAGGCGTTTGCGGCTGTGATTCGCGCTCTTGAGCCACAAGATCGCGATAGACGGAAAGCCATCGCTGTTGCAGGAAAGTAATCGCGTTAATGGTTTTATCCCGCAGCAGGTCAGGTCTGGCACCATGTAGCGCAGTACCTTTCACCAGCCGTTCCAGCGCTGCGTCGATATCAAGCACCGGGCGCTCCAGCCAGACTTTAAAGCGTTCACATTTTGACTGCCCGTCGTCCTCACCAAAAAACCAGAGACTGTCGAGGCTGGTTTTTTCTTTCTCCGTTTCACCAATAACGTTGCATAAGAAGTCGGACAGTAATAATGCATTGACGTGGCGTTGTACCAGCCGGGCAGAATTCATCGCCACCATCGGGGCCGGGATCATGGTTTCAAACGGCCACAGCGGATTGGCAAAAACCTGCTGGTCGTGCGGGTTCCCTTTACATAGGGTATAAGAGATCGCTCGCGATTCCTTACTACGCCCGGCCCGCCCTGCACGCTGTAAATAGTTGGCCGGATGCGGCGGTACGTTGTTCATCACCACGGCAGTAATACCGCCAATATCAACCCCCATTTCCATGGTGGTGGAACAGTTGAGAACATTCAGTTGCCCGTTTTTGAACATCTTTTCGTAGCTTTGCAGACGTTCCGACGATTGCTGGGCTGAGTGCTCAGCCGTGCGGTAATAGAAGCCCCCTTCCACAACACGATCGTTGATATCCGTCCAGACGTTTTCCGAACGTAATTGCGCGATCAGCGGCTCCTTGCTGACCCAGTCACGAACTTTCGCCAGACCTGCCGCGTAGTCTTCTTGCGAACGGTCCAGCTTCCAGATTTCCGGCATGGTGACCTTTTGCGCGACAAACGTGTCGAACTGCACCTGGCTAAGATGTTCAAACGAAATATGGGTTGGCAGATAAGGGGTTAAGCCTTTAAAGGTGGTATCCAGAATTTTGTTGGTTACCGGGCAAATCCAGCCATCCGCGATCAAAGAAAAAGTCAGATGCTCTTTTGGAAGATAGAAACGGTTACCATCAGGCTTCAGTACGGCAAGTGGTCCGGTAAGTTGATTCCATGCTTCTTTCAGCCACGCGTTGATAATATCAATCGTCGCCGTATTTGCTGTTTTGAAACCCGCTCCCAACATCAACAACTTCACTAAACGATGGGATAAGTTGCCATTACGGATTTGCGGCCAGCGTTTGTTCTGATTATCTTCAGGATCTTTCGTTTCCGGGTTACGGACGAATTTCGATGAAAAACGACTACCAATCCAGTTTTTCAATTCATCGTCCAGTTGCGTGAAGTTGCTTTCACGAACGTATAAATCCAGCGTAACCTTAAGAAAATCCTGCCAGTCACCCAGCGTCAGCCCTTTTTCCTCCCAGTGCACCGGGAGTTTAATTATTTTCTCCAACCCCTGATAACCAACCTGGACTAGCCCTTGCGTTTCCAGACTGTTAGTTCGTTTAGGGCGACGCATGAACTCCCGGAAAAGCAACATTTCTGAAAGCTTCAGCGGGCCCCCGTTTTCGTTGAAAATCTCAGGCTTCAGGTAGTGGTTATATTGTAGAATCGGACCGCGAATATCAGCCTTCTCTTTAAGTTCATTAACCATTTCCGTCCAGGTCCGGGACAGCAGAACAGTTGCTGCTTTGCCACCGGTCGCAACCTGAATAGCCTGTTCAAGCTGTTCAGCTTGCGCTTCTGCCAGTTTTGCTTGTTCCGGCATTCCCCAGCTTCTATATTCTTCTGCCTCATTTCGGGCCTGTTTTGCCCTCGCGGATAACTTTTCAAGATCGGCATTGGCATTCGGTGTGACGGTAGTCTGCGTTCGTTGATGCCAGCTCAGGATTTCCACCACGCTACCGCGTAAACGACTGCGCTCAGCTTCCTGCTGCATGCGCACCGCCATTCGGGCCGTTCCTTGCCGGCTATCGGTAAAGGTAATCAGTCGACGGCCTCTACCTGGTAGCGAATCAGGTCCGACGCCCTCTTTTCCTTCTTCACTAATAAAGTCCTGACAATACTCCAGAACGGTGGGCACAATGTTGGTGACATAAAATGGCCCCCCCAATAAAGCGCGACGGAAGGGTTGTTTCCCGCTCGTCCCTCTGTAGCCACAGCCACTGGCGCTGCAAACTTGCTCAATATCGTTAATAACTAACGGGATACTGTCATTACTACCCACGCCAATACGACGCGTCTTGCGATCCAGCCTTTGGATGGTATACCCCATCTCACTGGTCTTTTCTGCAGCAATAATAAGCGGGGGCTGGAAAGTACTCTCTTTCTCGACTTTATCTTCTACACCGTCATATTCAACATGCGTATCATCCTGCAAAGAGAACTCATCACCGCCTTTATTTTCCCATTGGACCAGTTTGCCCTTTTTGTCCCGCGCCAAAAGATGTGGCTCGTTACATTCATTACAGAATGCCAGTTCGTAGACCGGGCTTCCGCAGTCACAATTTTGCCGTTGATTCACATACACATAGCCAAAGGGCCAGCCCTTTTCCAGCGGAGTGCCGTGCTTTTTTCTGCACTCTTTATCAACGCAAGCCCACACACCCTGGGTATTGCGCTGGAAGATATGCGCTCTTACCTTCAGAAATGCCGGATCTTTAGTATTAGGTTGAGTACCGGAGCAAACATCGATCCAGCGCAGCACGTCCTGCTGGCTATAATGTTGCCTGGTCAGCGTATTCAACCGCTGCGTCATCGTATCCAGCTTCATTGGATCCGGCTGAGTGACTAACATCTCACGTAAGTAATGCGCTTCAGGTGAATGTGTAAGTGCATCAAAGCGCTCTGGGCTTACGCCCTTAATGTCTGTATCAGGGATTTGCTCAATTTCTTCTAACGGAATATAAACGTGTTTGCACGGTTCGAGTTTCGGAATCACCCGGGTTCCGTCCAGTACGTCAATACGCTCCTGCGGTATACCGGATAATTCAGAGAGGAATATTTTCAGCTGTTTTTCGGCATCGCCTCCGGCAATAGTTGCAGAGGTTGCCACGAAACGCACATCATCGGGCGTCACGCCAAAGGCCGTCATCACGCGACGTAGCTGTAGCGCCAGTTCAGCGGCCTGCGAACCGACATAGGTATGCGCTTCATCCAGTACTATCCAACGTAGTGACTTTTGTGCTTTGGATTGCTGAATAATCGGGGCGTCGATTTGGCGTACCATCATATATTCCAGCATTGTGCCGTTGGTCACCAGAATCGGAGCAGGTTCTTCACGCATCTTTTCACGCGAGAGCACTTCATTCGGCCTTTTTACCTGCTCACTTTTTACCGCAGCGTGGAGATTTTCAGTATTACCGTTATAGAGGCAGTATCGGATCCCGGTGCCAAAACCTCGTGTCCAGGCATCCAGGCGCTCCCGCTGTGAATTAATCAGGGCATTGAGAGGGTAGAGGAAAAGGGCCCTGACGCCGACAAGTGGGTTGTTGCCATTTTCATGTAATTCTCTGTAGAGGTCTTCCAGCACAGGAACCATAAAACATTCCGTTTTGCCTGACCCCGTACCACTTGTCACCACCACAGAATGTTTCTCTTCCAGTAAAGCTTTCCAACTGGCCAGCTGGTGAGTGAAAGGTTTCCAGTCAGCACCAAAACGGTAGCGACCATTGTTCTGATCATCAAGCGAATCAACAACGGCTTTACTTAGCAATGCCTTGCCTTCCGTCAGGCTGCGCATCGTGTTATTTGACTCTTTCCAGCCAAACATTTGCTGGAATACCGGTGCAGCAATAAATGAGCCAGACTCCCCACAATCAGCGCCCATTTGCTGCGCGAGGTGCTCACGCAACTGCGGGTTTGTGACCCCCATGATACTCAGCGTTGCTTCTGTAGAACGAGACAACGATTGTTCAATAAGTGACGAAAAATAGCGTGTAGTCATTCTTATCCCTTTTTTATTTTTCGGTAACATTACGCAATAAGCAGTACTGGAAAATGGCGTTAAACCATCGCGAGTCGAAATCTCTAACCTGCCTCAAGAAAAATACGGCACCGGGCTTATTTTCAAAAACACTGCTAAATGTTGTTTTTCCGCTTGCAACAGCAGCAGCAAATACGGGGAGCAAGGTGACGGAATATCGGTAACTAGTATCAGGTGAAATATCTATAACCGGATTTTGTTGCGATATATACCAACGAAAAAGGCCCGGACCACCAAATTCTGGCCAGCGAGATTCACCATGTTCGCGTAGAAGTTCCTGATACCACCCTTGGATAATACCTTTCATCACCAACTCCGGAAAAACCGGTGGTAATTTCCCTTGACTCAACCATAATTTTACCTCATTGGCATAAGTCGGGAACACTGTGCCCAGCTGCTGATACATTCTGTCCAGCAACCTTATCTGCATTTCCTCAGGCGCACCTTTATGAGTCAAAAAAGTACGAAAACGTTTGGCGGCACATTTCACTTCTGTAATAGGTAAAAACTCCCAGAAAACAGGAAACTCGCTTTCAATACGGCTGAGATAATCAATGGACATTTCAAATTTGAACAGCGACATCGCCAACGCTTGCGGATGCTGAACAAGTGCCCGCCATACTTCAAAGGTAGCCAAAGGTAAATATCCAAACTGATCGTATAAATTGCGTAAAAACTGCCAGCCCGAGTGTGCAGGGTCGCTCGCCATTTGTTCCAGAACTAACGTAATTGTATTTACATCCGACCGGGGATTAAAAAGCTGCGTTGCTTTTTGCAAGGACTGTATTGTTGTCGTGTCGCTTTGAATTACTGATTCGCCAGCAATGTAGCATGGCCGAAATGAAGCTTCTTCACCTTGTTTTGGCAACACCAGCCATGGGCCATTATTTTGTATTGTCGAACTTAATTCGAATTCCCCAACCGGTACGCCTTCGCTCATTCTTGACATCAGCGGTATGGGTTTTCTCTCCGGTTCGCTGAGTAACATAATTACGGGCGAAGGGATCTGTCCTGTAAGATTGCTTACTGAGTTTGCGAAAAGAACCTGCCTTTCCCGATCATAATCCAGACTATATTTGTAACGTCGAATCTGCCAGGTAAAAGAACTACCACCTCCTTCTATACGCATATCAACTATTTGATCAATTCCCTCTTCCAGTGAGAGTAAATTATCAATATGTTCCCTTAAGCTGTATAACGTAAGCTCTACCGGACTTTCTCCCGCACTATAGTGCCACTCATACCAAGCCTGCATTCCACTACGGGAATGTAGACGTAGTTCAAGCTGGTATCGCGTAGGCTCTCCATTTTTTCCGAAAAGGTATGCTCTGGCTCCCAGAAGATCGCTAATCGTTAAATTTTTAGGAAGAGGTTTCTCGTCTTTATCGAACGCAAGACAACCTCGTGCAGGAAATGGTAAGCAAATAACAATTGGGTCCGCAGTGAGGTTTGGCGTTACTTGTAATGAAATCGATGCAGGAGGAATCCCCTCCGCCTTCATCATTATTTCTGTACTACCAGGCAGCCGCTCCCGTCCAACTTCAAGTGTTTTTTCCTTCAAACGATACAAACAAGGATGCTGAGTAGTAATAATGACCGAACCTTCGTTTGCCTGTTCTCCATTTTTTATTTCCAGGCTAAAATCATTGGGGAGAATACCTATTTTCTTACGCAGTAAAGTTTCATTACTTTCGTTACGCACAGAAATAAACTGTGCTCCCATTCTCTCTTGCACATCGCAATCATCTATAAACGTACCGTTGAAAAAGCGTTTATAATGATGCTTTGAGAGATTCTCAGGATTCTTGGTAATCCCGGGAATTCCAAGGAAGGCTTCATCCGGGTAGCTTGTCCAATTCAACCGCTTTCCCTGGAAAGAGAACCCAGCCTGAATAATCTGATCTCTTCCTGTCTTTATCCGGTACGTTTCGTCGCCTTCAATAATGATATCCTGCCGACCTTTGATAGTCAGAGCACGGCAGCCCAAAGCCGAAAAGCCAGAGTCACAATCCTCATGTTCCGAAGCCAGACAACCATCCTTTGGTAGTACGATAAGCACATGGCTGCCACGCACGCTGCAAGAGGCTTGTCCCTGTAACAGCCATTCACTTTTATCAGAAACAAAAACCAATGGAACATCGCCAACGGCAACTTCACTACCTTCTAAAAGATTGGAGCCGACAAACATTCCCCCAGCTCTCGCCACAATAAACAAACTTACTGCGGGATTTCTTCGGCAAAATTTAATCTCGCGCTTACGAACTCTTATTTTTGCCTGGGAGTTACTTAACGTTGCATAAGCAGGGCCCAGACTTGCGATTTCGTTACCATCTTCATAGATAGCAAGCTCGAAGCGCGTTGTTGAAGGCTCACTATCAATTGAAAAGCTCAGCTCCTCAGGTAGAGAAATGAGAGCCTGGACAGCTTCAGGATTATTTTCTGACCATAAAAACTGACAGAGAGTGGTTTTATTCTTTTGAAGGCGGGGTTTTGATTCAGTAGAAGCTGTTCGTAAAAGTCCATTAAGGAAACTGGTACCCGTATCATCCTCAAGGGGAACAGGGAAACTGTCCCGCCACTTTGGATGAACACGCTCAAGTTCTTTTACGGGTTCGGTATGATTACTCAAATCATAAATTTGAACAAGAGATACTAACTGTTCAGCCATTCGACTAATAAGCTCAACTGAAGTATCTTCTTTGAAAACGACTGGCAGGGATGATTTTTCTACCGCTGCATGAACCAACGCGTACGTGGAAATGTCAGAAGATTTAGCCTGATCGTATTGGTTTAAAATGAGAGAAAACATTGACTGAAAACGGCTATCAGATTCCTTTAGCAACCTGAAAGGTAAACCACCTTCACTGAATAAGGACCCTAAAAAATTCCGCCTTTCAGTATCATAGAACCGCACTGGACGTCCCCAGTACCCATCCAGGCCTTTAGGGATTATATTCCCCATTTCAGAAGAAGGTAGCGATATACTAAGAGTTTTATAAATAGGTTCCCACGACCATCCACAATCTCGCTCGTAATCCCTTCTGTACCACTCAGAGCAGAACAAAGTGAAGCAGGCTGCGTACCCTTTATCACTTTTGTAACCATCGGGTAGCCCTATAGCTCGCAACATCCGTTTCAATTCATCATATTCATCACACGTTGCGTGATATTCATATAACGGACGATGATCTGGTTGCTTCAATCCTCTACGAGCGAGGAATTTAGCTAGCCACGGGGTACATTTTAGGATCGACGTGTATTCTGACTGACTCAAAGCAAGCTCCTTGCAAATTGACTGCGTAAACAGACTGATCCGACAGGAATAATTCATAAAAATAGTTAGCAAAACAGATAATAATATTACTCATCAAAAGAATAATCATGTGTTGCCATTTTAAAACGCGAAGTTAGTCACAATAATAATTGACCTGTAAATTTAATACACTTCAGAATCAATAAATTAAACATACTTAATTAGTGTAATTTATTCAACAAGATGGAGCACCTATGATTGGTGCTTTGTCAGAGTGATATATAAGCTGAGTATATGATTCGGAAAAAATGACACAAAAAAAGCCACCCGTAGGTAGCTTAATCTTGCATTCTTGGTGCGAAGGCCGGACTCGAACATCACAACTATCCTTATGATCTTAAGAGATTAAAATTTACCACATTGGACATAATACCATCATTGATACCATCAGTCCCGATTGATGATAATCGAACAGTATTATGAGCACCACTCATCAACTTTGCAATTGCATGTAAAGCGAGATAAATAGCATTAAAAACAATATCTTTTCTCAGTTAACCTACTGAATTATTTATGTTTTAATTGATTATCACTACCTTCAAAAACGCTTCAATTACAGATTGGATCTTCAAAACACATTACCCATATGCTATGTTAGTTACACTCTTCACAACAATATGAATTAACATGCAGATTTCTAAGAAGATTTACTTTTCAGATTACAAATGTTCCTCGGCTAACAAGACTGGGATTACGATTGCTTTCTCTGAAAGTGAATATAATTTATACAATAATATCAAACATTTAAGTTCAGCCACCCTGAGGGATATGATTGACATACAATCATATGAAAAACTAGAAACAATCGCAAATGAAAAGAATGTAGGCAAGTCAACATTTATAAAAGATATTTTGGCAAAAAAATTTGTGAATCAGAAAAATGAAAAATCATTTATGCGTTTGCAATCAACCTTTAGCGGTGGCAAAGGTAGTCCAATGCATGATTGGTACCCATATTTAGAGGGTTATTCTCCCGAATTTGTGAAATGCTTGATTTCACGATTTGCTCCTAAAGCCAAAACAATTTTAGATCCATTTTGTGGCTCTGGAACAACAGCCATTGTTTCCGTTTTAGAGGGTTTAAATAATTACTACTGCGAAGTAAACCCTTTATGCCAATATATTATTGAAACTAAACTAATAGCTTTAACATTAAGCGAAGAAGAAAAAACAAAATTAGTAAATGAACTTTATTGTATTTCTAATGAAATAACTAATGTACTCAAACCTTCTGCAACCGAGACAGATCTAGAGAAATCATTTAAATCCGTTTTTGGTAATACGAAATTTTTTGAGGATCACATATTTAAAGATATACTTAGTTATCAATGTTACATTAGCTCTATCGAAGATAACAATCTTAAGAGACTTCTGACAATAGCAGGGATTAGATCGTTAATCCCTTCCTCGTTATTGGTAAGACGAGGTGATTTACGATTCAAGACACAAAAAGAATTAGAGAAAGGCAACCAGGGCTTTCGCTTTCATGTACAAAAAAGCTTAGAATTAATTGCCAGTGATTTATTAGACATTACGGAAGGTAGTGGTTTAGCCACCTTCTTATGTGATGATGCCAAAGAAATATCTGGGAATAACCTGATTGATGCTGTAATAACAAGCCCGCCATATTTAAATGGCACAAACTATTTTAGAAATACTAAAATTGAACTTTGGTTTATAGGGAAATTAAAGACCAAATCAGATCTAAGACATTATAGGGATTTAGCTATTACCAGTGGTATTAACGATGTAACTAAAGGTAAAAGCTTATCTTCAAATAATACTATTATCTCAGAAATACCATTATTATCTGAATGTATTAAAGAACTAAGCATAAAAGAGTATGATAGTCGTATTTCAATGATGGTTGAAAACTACTTTTGGGACATGTTCAAATTCTTATCAAAACTCCCCAAATTACTAACTAATGATGCGACTATCTGTATAGATTTAGGTGATTCTGTTTATTGTAACGTCTACATCCCTACACAAGATATTTTGAAAGAAATGATGTCAAAGTTAGGTTTTGAAGAGAACGAAAGGGTCATTCTTCGTGAACGAAAATCCCGCAATGGAACAAAGTTAGTCCAGACTGTTCAGGTTTTTAAATGAAAAATAAATATTTTAGTAAAAAATGGGAGCAATTCAAGAAAGAATTACCCCATCAATCAGGTGAAATGGTAAAGAGAAATTGGGGCCATAACTGGCACTCTATGTGTTCATACCAAGGGAAACTTAAACCATCAATCGCTAGATCTTTAATTGATACATTCATGCCATCAAGTAAGGGACGTATATTAGATGTCTTCTCAGGTGTTGGCACCATTCCTTTCGAAGCAAGATTACTTGGTCATACTGCATATGGATTTGATATTAGTCCAGCAGCAGTTAATATTTCACGTGCAAAACTAGAAGTTATAAGTAAAAATGAAATTCAAGAGGTAATCAATAAATTATCTGATTTTATTGATCAAAACAAAAATTCAATAGATTATAACGAACATAATTTAATAAGGTTTAATGGTTCAATTGAATCCTATTTTCATCCTGAAACTTTTAAGGAAATACTGTGTGCTCGTAAATTCTTTTTAATAAAAGGTGAATTAGATGCATCTGAATCGTTAGTACAGTCATGTTTATTACATATTTTACATGGTAATCGTCCGTATGCATTGAGTAGAAAGTCCCATCCTATTACACCTTTCGCGCCTACTGGAGATTTTATATACAGTAATTTAGTTATAAAGTTAATTAAAAAAGTTGAAAGAGTCTTGCAAAATTCTGATGATATCCCAGATACTGGCAGCAAAGTATTTTATCAGGACTCTACAAAAAGTTGGCCTGAAGAAGTAAATAATTTAGATGCAATTATAACATCACCTCCATTTTATGATAGTACCCGTTTCTATTCAGCAAATTGGATGCGATTATGGTTTTCTGGTTGGGAAAAAGATGACTTCCAAACGAAGCCAAAAGATTTTGTGGACGAAACTCAAAAAAAAAGCTTTGAAATATATGATAATATATTCAAACAATCTCAACAATGCTTAAAAAAAGATGGCGTTTTTTTAATGCACGTTGGTAAAAGTAAAAAAAGTGATATGGCAGGACAAATTGCTAAAATTGGTAGTAATTATCTTAGCCTTATAGATATATTTGACGAAAGTGTTGAACATTGCGAAAGTCACGGAATTAAAGACAAAGGCACGACAACCCATCATCAGTACCTTGTCTTTACGAAAGATTAGATAAGTTTATCGGCTTCGATAACCCAATTAGCAGAAATTTTCAAATTAGGGTTATCGAAGAAATCGAACCCTGTAACTCTCTTAATTCGATTGCGTAAATTATATACCTCATTCGGATATCTGGAAAACTTATCGACTAAACCTTCAACGAATTTAGGATTTTTTAAAATATCAATTGCTTCTGGATTAAATATTGGTGCCCCAGCCAAAACACGAGCTTCAACCCCGGTCAATCTTGAGAGTGATGCCAATTCTTGCCTTGAATAAAACTCCCCAGGCCATTTCTCTGCTTTTTCTCCATTATGTACTTTACAGAGCAATGTGGCATTATCAGTAGTCAAAGGCCATAAGTAATATACAGGCAATGTATGATCCAAATTACCCATTTTTTTCTCAGAGTTGGCTACTAAATCAGCACTTAAATCCAAACCACATTTGAAACATTTATTATCAAATCTTCTATATATCTCGTTAACATCAATTTTATTTTTAGAATCGAATTGCACATATAGTCTTCTTTTTTGAGACGCTTCTCTATGCTGCTCAGTCAATCTGGTTTGATTTTTTATAGAATTATATACATGCTTGCATAATCTACATTCGCCCTGCCTACCGGTTTTACGTCTTGAGTGTATATCAAAAGATTGCAAAGGCTTTAATAAGCCGCAAATAATACAATATTTATACTCTAATGCTTCAGCTATATAATCATCATGCAATATTGAAAACTCTCCATTTTCAATAACACGGTTTTCTGTATTATTAATTAAATTATATTCATAAATGTTAATCACCTCACCTGCTTTATGTTGAAAACCGCATTCTTCGCATTCAAACTCAAAATCAGGTGGTAAATCCTCAGTTTGAATCTGTATCATGTTACGACATTGTGGATTCAAGCATTCAAATACGCGATATCCTACATCACCTTTACCTTTAACATGTTCAGGTAAATTGAAGTTGATCCTTTCAACCCTCGTGTATGCTTGCCTTCTGCTCATCTTTAGAACCTATCAATCTATGACCAGTAGATATCATCTCTCAATGTAATTCAAATATCTAGTCTGATTACTTCTCACAGACAATCTTGATGATATCACACGATGTTATCTAATTGATTTCAATGACATTTTATTGATTGATATCAATGTTTTGTTGCCCTAGAATAGCCACATGAGAATAAGGAGAGAAAAAATGAGTGGATCTTCATTAATGATTATGTCTGTTTTTGGCTTAAAAAATATATACGGAAAAGATCCCATATATATAGTTTTTAGAACAGGTAGCCATGAAATTTTAAATGCATTTCTATCATTTGACGAGGCTCAAAATTTCTGTAATTTGCATTTAGACAAATCCCCTACAAAAATATTTCCAAAAGTAGTGTCTACTAAATCCAAATTTATACCAAAAAAACTCTCCATAAAAAGCATTATCGCTATTGAATATACCGGTAAATGGGTATATCTGAGCAAAGTTGAGATTAAATTTATAGATAATAAAATTGAGGATATTGGGATTGTGTCACATTCTAATATCGATGAAAAAAACTTACTACTTTTAAAAAATTATCTACCACTTAGAATAGAACGAGATATACTCTCTAAAAGTATAGAAAAGCCTAATATTATTAAAAAGTTATCCGTGTAGGTTCTGTGCTCTGGTGATTTCTTTAATCACCTTAGTGCATCCCTCCTTTTCTTCATACCAAAAACAAACATCTTCTCCTACTCCAATATCGACTATATATGCATATAAATTTTTTCCATAAGAAAAACTCATCACATTTCCATTTAAGCTTCTGATTTTTAATTCTGATTTAATGCTAATAACTTTACCCATTGAAAAAAAATAATCATCTGAGTTTAAATTAACTTTATCCATTTTGTTTCCTTATATATTTTAACCATATAGATATACATATACACTAAATTATGGATTGTCAATTCAATATACTTATAAAAGCAAGAGCTAACTCAGCGAAGCTGAGTAGTCTTGCTTTACTTGCTCTTCGATTAGTAAAGGGAAGCAAAATCTCAAATTCTTATTGGTCGCTTCGAATTCGTCAACATTAACTCATTTGTGATTATTGAATTGAAGTAGCCCTGATCAAGGAAATATAATAGTTGCTTCACTTCTCTTTTAGAGTTTGGCATAGTGATTTTATTATCACCATTCACATTAGTAATACCTAATTGATATCCAATCTTCTGGGCACACTCAATTAGATTTTCAATAGGCTGATCGTTGAGTATTCCAGAACTTATTATCAAAGATACTTTCTTTTTAATTGCAGAATCTGCAAACATCATAAAATCTTCAGCATTTTCCACATGAAATATATCATTACCGATAAAGTTATCTAAATCCTCTCTAGTAGCTTCATTAAAATACTCTTCCATGTTAAAAAATCGCCGGAGCATAAAGAAACTCTTGAACAATAATTTATCACCCACAAGAATAGCAGTTAATCGATCACTAAGCGAAAAACCAGGACGAGTGGACACTGAGAATCTATTTCCAGGCTGAGTTACTACTTGGAAAAAGGATTTTTCATTATTAATTATTTGTCGTCTATCGAAACATTGAAGCCAAACTTGAGTAGGATTACCATTCGAAGCTGGCTCACCCGTAAATAACGCTTTGAAATAATGAACTGACACATCATCGGGGTCCCAAACTGGAACAGCATCAGGCCGTTCGATTGCATTAATAATGCCTATTTCGTCATCAAATGGATTGATGGAAAATATCTCACCATCCTGAACATTATAAGATGCACAAAACTCTATTTCTTCGATATCTTCATTTATAAACTCACTCCTCTGAGTTCTAAATAGATTTTCTACTACCGTTTGTGCGGGAGCATCTATGTCAATCTTAATTATTCTAGTCGGTATTTCGCTGTCTGTAATCGCAAAAAGTTCCATATAATATCCTTATACAATCATATAGGTATGTTCAGTAAGCTTCTTTACCCTCAAACCTTTGATCTTCGCATTGGTAAGAGGTTTTGTTGACAAAAGAACAAAACTCACCCCAGTGTCATCTTCGGCTTCATAAAACTTGAATCCAAATATGATAGACAAAATTGGATTGAAACTATACGAAGACGAGTGCTTTATGTAGAAGAAAAGACTTAAATAAAAAAACAGGGCTAATCGCCAATCCATAAAAGTGGTCGGCCCAGATATAAGTGGAAATAAGTAAGTCAAGAAATAGTTGGTTATTTCCTTATCTGCCGGAGATGCCGATTCTAAGTTTTTCAATGTGACCGGATTATATTTTTGTGCTTGCTTGATTATAAAGACACAAAAAACCACACTTACGACAGCCAAAAGAATTGAGGAAACAAGAATCTTATAATTATCATTAATATAAGCTAAGAATGCCAATGTCAGGCAAACTGGGGCAACCGAACTAGCAGTCAAAGCATAGCGAGCAAATCCATTAAGCATACACCACCCACCATAACTGTATAAAAAACCAGTATACATGAAGTCCGTGGTCATAGCGATCAGCTTTAGTGCTAAATTTCATCGAACTCAATACATATTATAAAGTTCAGATTGACAAACACAATTCATTTGGTAGATGTATTTTATCATCATAATCAATAAGTTAACCAGATTCACCATTTTTTGCATAAGGAAATGCTATGGAAAAATCTAAACATGACGATCAGCATCGTGATCGATTTAGGAAAGATAAAAATCTAAGGTTGTTACGCCATTATTGTATCAGTGTCCGTTTGAATCAGGCAGAGCTAGAGCTTTTAAACAACAGAAGGGGCAAGCATAAAAAAGGGGAGTGGTTAAGATTAACCTTTTTAAATCACACCCCAACCGACATCCCGTTAGTAAATGTTGAAGCTTGGAAAATGTTGTCAGACATATCGCAAAAGCTAAATCGAATTGCGATCCATATCGATGGTAAGAGCAAAGACAGCAAGCTTACGAATACAGAATTGTTTGCAGTCAGAAGACAAATTGTAGAGCTTCGCCAGCACCTGCTAAATGCTGACATATGGAGCAAATCCGATGAAGGGTATGCAGAAGATCAAAAGGGGTAAGAGCTTCGCTGGTGTCGTTCAATATGCATTGAAACCGGGAGCACATCATAAAAGTGATCCCATCATCATTGGCGGGAACATGTTAGGTGATTCAGCCCTTGAACTGATCGCTGAATTCGATAGCACCAAGCATCTTCGCCAGGATGTCGCAAAATCAGTTTGGCACAACTCGCTTCGCTTACCCAACGGTGAATCACTAACGAATGAACAGTGGTCTAGTATCGCAGATGACTATATGAAACGAATGGGATTCAGTGATACCCATCTCCGTTGCTATGTCTTACATGACGACGAGGGCCAGCATATACACATTATCGCCAGCAGAATCGACATAGCCAGTGGGAAGCTCTACTTAGGTAGGAACGAAAATCTTATAAGCACGCGGATCATCAGTGAACTTGAAATCACTCATAACCTGACAGTGACCATGACAGCACCAAAGCAACCGAAGCGAAGAAAGGTTTCCCGCAATGAACAGATGCTTTCAGAACGGACTGGCCTTCCCTCCCCCAAAGAAGCTCTCCAACAGATACTTGATAAAAGTTTATCTGATAAGCCGGACCTTCTAACTTTCACAAAACGACTGGAAGAAGCAGAAGTCGGCTGGACGGCGAATGTCGCTTCAACCGGGAAAATGAACGGGTTCTCATTCTCTTACCGCGATATAGCTTTCAAGGCTTCGCAGTTAGGTAAGGGTTACTCTTGGGCTAATCTTCAAAAGCAACTTAACTACAATCCTGACCACTTAGAAGCTATACGAGCGACCAAGAAGGCTATCCCTGCTCCTGCTCCTGCAATAGTTTTGAAAACCGCTGAGAGAAAGGAAAGTATCGGTAAAAAAATTGCAGAACTGGAACTACGGCTCAGAGAAGACAAACGGAACGAAATCGTAGAAAAGATCCTTCAAAAGAATGCAGCCAAACAGCAAAAGCATCTCAGGCTCACCGGCTGGATTCCCTTTTTACAACGGCTCATAGAGCTTCTCAGAAAATATGGAAAGAGCATCCTCCACAAGGTTCCTACAAACTTCTCAGAAGTCTATTCAACACATCATCTGAAACCTACAAGAAAAATTCGTTTATAGACAGCTAGTTGTAAACACCTTTCGTAACCTAACTCAATTGCTTAGTAATAAATTTGTGTTTAGTCAAGAAAATATTGATCGTTATTACAGATCGATAATCTAGCTATGATAGACAATAACTATCAAGTAACAATCATCGATCGGTACAAGCAATTTTACTAAAGCGAGTCGGTCATCGAGAATCCCTACAAACAGCAGTAAATCTTCCACCCTGGGGTTGCTATGAAAAACGAAACAATTAAGTGCCCGTTCTGCTTTCAGGAGAGTCCGTTTGGTGTCCGTGTCTGCACTGGCTGTCATTCAACTATTAGATATGGAGCCCTTTCAGCCTGGTTAGCTTTACTAATAGGAATTGTGCTGTTAGCGATTGCTTTTCTTATATTCGCTATCAGTCAAAATTTTATATTAACTGTCGTTATCTATTTTGCGTCAGCAATTTCTTTAAGATTTTTTTTACGTAAGAAATTTGCACACAGAGCCGTTTTCACACATAAAAGCTAACCCTGTCCAAATATAATAAGGAAGATAAAATGAATAAATTTATTGTTACATCATTTTTTATTGCAATATTTTCAATTTCTGGCTGTTCTACATCCGGCAACCAAAAAATCAAAAATGAAACGGCACAGAGTCTACAATCAAAAATAATTAAAAACAAAACAACTAAGGCAGAGCTAGTTGCTCAACTTGGTGAGCCTGATACCAGAACGACTCTTGACGATGGCAACGAGCAATGGAGATATTTCATGTATAACAATCAGTTCAATGCCTCGACTTTTATCCCTGTTGTTGGTTTGCTAACTGGCGGTTCCCAGACTCAGTCTAAAACTCTCGAAATCGACTTCAATGGAGAAACCGTAAGCAAATGGACATTCTCTACTGATAATAACAATACAAAATCTGGCATTCTTAATTAATCGTTTCCTGGACAAGAAAATGAAAACATACTCAATTCTCGCAGTTATCCTTTCTACTTTTCTATTAACAGCCTGTAATTCAGAACCTTCTGAAAAAGATATATTTAATGTTTTTAAAAGTGTTGTAGACAGGTCAAATGCAAGTATGAAAGCTCTGAACTCAAGTATTCCCGAAAAAGATCTTTTAAGAATCGATTATGTGAAGAAAGTAAGTTGCACAGAAGAAGCAAACAATGTTTATAACTGCATTGTCGATGCCTCGATTAGCAATATGAAACAGACAAAGCCTGTTAAGCTTGTGAAAGCTGATGGTATCTGGAAAGAAATACAACAATAGAAAGCCATATTGCTTTAAAGCCCCTAATAGTAGGGGCTTTTATTTGAATATTCATTAAATATTTAGCTGTTTATTATAATTGTTACAGAAACCTTGTGCATCTTCAAGTGTAGTGTATTGAGTCGCTTCTGGACCATCATAAACATCATTAGTCCCTTCATAGTAGATAAAAATGACTTTTTTACCTTCGACTTCTTTTATCTCTGCGGTAAGTCTTTTTTGAGAGGTTTTAAAATCACCTGTTGGGAGTGGTGATTTTGAGAAGGGATTTTTTCCATAAGCCATGAGGTTGTTCTCTTATAAACCAAATGAGCTATAAGTATGATGCTATCCGTTGGGAAAATCAAACAAAAATTAGATTACTTAACAATATACAATTCTGGTTTCATTAATCGAAGTCTTTCAATCATTTCCTTAATATCAAAGAGAGTAATGTCCTTGCTATTCGCTCTGACACTAACTAATCTTATAGCTCTTTTTTGTTTGTCCAGATACTCTAAAAATTTGATGTAATCATTTCGTTTTTTCATATAGTATATTTTCATGTTAATATTCTCTTGCTCTGTTCGATACCATGCCTGCTCTTCATCCCAGAGAGTAATGTCCTCAATATTCATATAGCGGGGATAATGCACCTGAAAGCCATTTCCCAGAAGTATTTCAATACCTCGTTTCATTTTATCAATGTGGGATAAATGTATATCCCTGATATGAATGTCAGTAGACTTTATTTTGCCCCTGTGCTTCATAAATATTTCAGGATGTCCAAAATAACCCATTCCCGATAAAACATGCTCACCTTCAAAATTTAAAAGATCTGGATTAATACCTGCTTCAAACAATCGATCTATTATTTCAATTTCATAATCATAATAACCCGATTTCCACAGTGCGGTTTTACCAACGAAATTTCGGTGGTTGATATCAACACCATTTTTAATCAACCAGTTCACTTCATCAACGCTTGTAGCTTCAAATAAAAGAGTCTGGTCAAGCATCCCCCTATGTGTAGAAAGTGGTAAAACCTCTGGCTCTAACTCTAACCATTCTGTTCTTATCATAATTAATCCTGCAAAAATATTATCGTTTTCTTTTATTTAGCGCGAAAAAAGATAATATTCAAATAAATTACAGATTTATATTTATAATAATTAAAGCCGCAAATTTCTAACTTTTACAACTTCGTGAGTAATTTCTTTCTCTATAACTCTCATTTCATACTGAGCTTTAAAAATTGTATAGATTTCTTCTGCTTTTTCTTGATTGTTGTCAATATAGTTCACAAGAGAGTTTAGCTCTCTGATAACAGCCTCCTTATTGTTCAATCGCTGCAACAAAGTACTTGTAAGGCATTTGTATACAGAACTGAACATCGTCATAATGTTGTCTATGTTACGATTAGAGCGAATGTATAGCTGTCTTGGGTAGAAATACTTTAAATGATAGCCAACAAAAAGCAGATATAGCTGGTATGAGAAACTTTTATCGCCTGGCTGGTATCTTTTTGAGATATACTTATCGACAATAATGATAAGTTGCTCTTCTAGAGTAAACTCTGGATTGATGATGTTTTTGTCCATAAAATGCATCCTTGCATAATGAAATAGTCTTCCTGACCATATGTTTATATTTATCTCATTTATTTAACTTGTCAATAGGTGTAACCTATCAACTATTATTTTTTATTAAATGGTCTATTCAATTGTTCCATAGTGAGACCATGTCTGTAAGCATTATACTGCCAATAGCTAAATTGCTCTTTGTATCTATTGTTCTGTTTTTTCAACATTTCGTTTTCGGCTTTAAGGTTTATTATTTGTTGTGCCGCAATAGTTAAGTTAGCTGGTTTCTTTAGACCAGATTTTTTCAAATTGGACAAACTTTTCTTTATTCTATATGCTTCAACAACTTCATCATGAGCACTTAAAGATTGCCTTGTGATAGTTCTGTTTAGATTCTTATACACTGATTCACATAAATCACTCCATGTGATTTTACCGTCCCAAGTCAGTATAATGTGTTTAATTGCTTTTATTTCACTCCTGTTCAAATGTTTTGCCATAAGTATCTCCTGTTTTAATTATTCAAAAGCTTATTAATTCTTTCCAAATTTTTTTCATGGTGTTGCAACCATTTGTCTGCACCATAATCACCATTTTCATAAGCGATCTGAGTTATTCTCTTTAATTGCATTACTTTCTCTCGGACAGATTGCAGTCTAATTCTATCTACTGAGTTAATGTCCGGTGTTTCATTATCACATTCAATAAGATGATTAATTTTTGTACAAGGCTTGATTAAATAGTTATGTACACAGTAACCAAATTCAGTTAAGTGTATTGCACCTTGATTAAGGTTATCAAAATCAATTGTCAATTCATTTGTGGGTATTGACTCCCTTTGACAGTAATTACTCCTATTCAATTTAATAGCTTTGATTTTATCTAACATATCTTCTTCTGACACATGGTTATAAACTCTGTTCTGATTCGCATTGATACGACCAGACCATTTAGCTATATCCAGTTCAGACATTTCACCATAATGGGCTATTGTGTTTAAAAGGTGCCGTGGCTGGTGTGAGCGAATAAGTAGTGGTTTACCTTCATCATCATAATACCCATATCGGGAAAATATATTTTTATAATTCATCTCATAGCTTTTTTTTCTTTGTATGTCACTGAAAAAGAAACTTTTAGTAGGTTTGTAAAATGTGAAAATTGAAGTCATTCTTGATAAAGAAAATTGATCAGTATTGAGCAAGCATAAAGCATTACTAAATTTTATGGATTTTTCTTTATCATACCATGGAAAATCCCTGCTAAAATTAGAACTAATAATTTCCCACAAATTACTCAACGAATAGTTGTAATCATTGTGGTTTAAGAAACTTTTCCCACCATCCAAACTCGTTCTTTTAATTTTTAAAACACATGATTTATGATCAAATAAATTATACCCCAGTGCATGGCAAACTTGTACAACGGTCAATTTAGCTTTTTCATCAACTGTTGGGCAAAGCTCATGTCGGTAAAATTTATCTGGGTACTTTTCGCACCAGTGAGCAAGTGCTCTTGCATTTTGTGATAAGGAAAGTAATCTTCTAATCGCTTTCTTTGCAACTGGTATCATAACCCGTGGAATCCATTTGATATTAGGGCCATACCCTTTTACCGAATAAAATCTCAAACCATATCTTTCGATACCCTTGCCATCTATTTGTGTAATCTCACAATCAGCAGGTAAGGCTAAAATTTCAGAAATTCTGCTCGGACAACAAAGTAGAAGTGCAAATACTGAACTGGTGAACTTATCCCTTGGACTCAGTAACTCATCATTTTGAGAAAAAATATCAGCAATAGCGAGCAATGCTTCTTCATCTGGTAACTTATCGCTTCGGTGATAATCCTCAATCTCAGGAAGATAATTGTTTTTGACTTTCTGTTTTACATGGTTTTTCCATGAGATATATCCTGACTTCACAAGATTATGTTCACACAGAAACTTTGATATTTTTTCAAGCTGTATTCCACATTTAGCCAAAACGTTACCTTCAAAATATTTACTCCCGATCTGCATTGCCTCATCGAAAACAACGGCTGTAACATTATAAATGAGACCAGTGTTCTGAACCTGCAAAAGGGCCTGTTCGAGACATCGCAAGGCCATCATAATAACCCCATAATTTTTTAATGGTTTCAATGTGTGTTGATATCTGATATATGCTTTCGCAAAATTGATATAATCTTCGTGCATTGCATCAATGGAATCAAAGATTTTATTTCCAATCCCTATTTTTCTAAATGTGACATATCCTTTCCAGGCATACTGCTCCCAATCCTGAGTTTGGGTTAGTCCGGACAGTTGATAGCGACAAAATTTTATGAACTCATTATAATTTTCTTCTACAAGAATATGTTTTTTTGATTTGAACAAAATAATATTATTCATAGTTGATTCACCTCACTGCGATCAATCGGAATAAAAAATATACATTGATTGCAAGGGAATCCTGAATTCTGACTCTGGCATCTACTTGAAGAAAAAAATTTGAAATGACAACTCTTTTTCGATTTGATTCCGTTCATAAAAATATCAGCGACAAATGACAATTGTTCTGAAACAGCGGAATCAATCCTTTCAACACTGTCAGCATGATTTTTAATATAAATACCCGCACTTGAAGTAGAGGAATGATCCAATAACTCAGCTATAGTATTAACATTATGCCCATTCTTAGCCAGCATAGTTGCTATTGTATAACGAAGCCTACGAGGCGTAATATTTAGTATCGAACCGGTACGGTTGGATATTATATTCCCATTATTAACAATACCTTTCAATGCTACATTAGCAATTATAGGCTTCGCATATAATTTATTATATTCCAGAAGAATTGAACCTGTTATGGATAAATCTGAGAGTTTTTCCTCATTTAAGAAAATAGGAACTTCTCGTTTAGAATAATCATCAAGAGTTTTTCCAAGAGCTTGCTCAACGAGTTTCACTGATTGATTAGCTTGCAATTGAACAATTGATGCAACCTCTGATATTATTGCAAGTTCTCGATATCGTAGTTCTTTACCCCGTTGTTTTACTCGTGGCACTGAAATTACATATTCTACTTTGCCATTATCTAAGTTCTTTTGAAGAAGGTCTTTATATTTCAACATAACTAACTGCTGAGGTCTTCTACCTGTAAGACTGATCAATAGTGATATTGCATAATGTGGCAGTGACAGTTCACCTTTTCTATATGCATGATTCATAGCCTTAATCAAAGAAGTATGTTCTTCTTTATTTAATGGTCCCTCTGTTGGATCATCTTGAAGCACAGACTGACCAGATTTTTTTATTTTTAGGTCCAAATGCTTTAACAGTTCTACAGCACTTTCATCTATTCCCGGATATCCTAACTCAAACCATTTAATCAAAAATGGTCGTAAAACGCGAAATGATGCTGGGGCTTTTGATAATTTCTTATTTTGATATTCAATTAGAACCTTATCATCAATATGAGTAGGAGATAGTTTACGGATAAGACTCTCCATATTTCTAACAATATTTTTCACATACAAATAGCTGTTGCTATTAAAATAATATTGTACTGTATATACAAACCCACAAACCAAATTTTCGTTCATAGCAAATATTAAGTTTGTAAGATTGATTCCGTTATTTTCAATCGAACTGACGATTTTATGTTCATGCAAAGACATTTTATCCGAGTTGTATTTAATTAAATTATTCATCAAATTCTCCTTTGAATAGTTGCTCTTGTTGCTCAAGTGCAGTTTTTTTCGATAGCTCAAAAATATGCCTGCGATTATAAATTATTGAAGTTTCTGAACCCGGTCGCCATCCCATGAGATAAGAACGGATTTGTTGCTCTTTTTCATCGGATATGTCCTGATTCTTGTCTATTGCTTTCGAAAACTCATAATTCCATGTATGTCTGAGTTTGTGGCCTGTCAATCCCCCTAGAAGTGAGGAGGATTGACGAACAACACTCACCACTTTGTGATATGAAGAAAATGAAATAGGTTGCCCTTGAGTTTTTCCTTCCTTATAAGTAATAAACAGGAAGTCATGTTTGTTAGAATTTTTTATCTTTCTTCGATCATTCATAATATAATCTAAAATTTCAAACATGAGCTTTGTATCAGCAATTAATTTCCTCTCACAAGTTTTAACTAATGGCTGATACACTCGCGGATCTGTTTTATCATTTGCTCTTCTTCTTATTGCAATTGTCGATTCTGCAAAATCTATATCACCAATTCGCAGATTCAAAAGTTCACCTGCTCTCAGGCCAAAGCAGTATAATAGCAAGAATATTAGATTGTTTCTTTTTTGCACTTTTTCTGAAAAAGGATTTAATTTACTACCCGGTGCAAGAGTGCTAAACAAAGAATCCAATTGTTCTTTATCTAAGCTTTTTTCTATATCCATATTATATTTATCATTGTTTCTCGGTTTCTTTCTTTTTATGTTGTTAATGAAATCTAAAATATATTTGAGAGTATCCTTCTGTCCTGTATGAGAAAGATGTATTTTGCACAGCCATTCCAGATAGTTAGCTATGGTTGTAATCCGAAAGTACTTAGTTGGTTTTTTGACATTTGAACTCCTAAAGTTATCATCCTCGCCATCTCGGAAATTGAATGAAGTGAATTCAATCAAATCTTCAATTTCATGAGGAGCCAGAAATATATTTTTCTGAATTCTTTCATCAATATTGATCTCTTTCCTCATAAAGAATCGATATAACAATGAAATGCTACCGGCAATAACCTTCATTGTTGATATAGACTCTGACCGATTCCTGACCTGTGTTGTTATATACAAGTTAGGATAATACAATGGTTCACCAGTATTTTTATTTACAATATGACAATATCTCTCACCATTTTCGAACATAAAAGAATCCACACAAATACTACGCATATTTTCCTCCTAAACTTTACAAAAAGTATAATTCCAATATATTAATAATAAGCATTTCGTAGATTTACAAATTTATTTGAATCAATTAAGCCATTTAGTTAAATTAAAACAGTGAGATAGACGATTATTCCTGTCAAATTATCATCTGGTAGATCTAGTTAATATTATGTACACCTAATACTTCGAAAACTATCTCACTGCCTTACAAATAAACGGTCATAAAAATAATGTAAGTTATTCTGTAAGGTTTTAAGCCAAAATATGGAGCCAAACTTTACATTTTCATAAAAAGCTCTTAGTCCAATAGATATAAAATTATCTGCTTCGCTAGGAGTTTCGTTTCATCAGGACATTTAATTAGCGAGAACCAAGTCTCGTAAACATATATCTGTTTGGAAGCATTAAGCTCAGAGATCGAGTCTAAGGGTTCTCTCAAATTTCCTACAAGGTACTGACTGAGCCAGTAAATGATTTGTTTATTAAACTCGTTATTGGGTAAGTCGTAAATCACTTCTGGGTCAAAGATCTTGTAAAAAAGATCTCCGCATAAATTGCACATATGGTTATCTTCATTCACAAATTCTTCGATATTCATAAAATGTCTCCCCAAATCAATTAAGCAACATTATTTCGACTTGTTTCGATAACAGACTGAATCCAGGCATCTATCTCACTTTCGACGAAAGCTACGGCACGAGTTCCAATTTTGACAGGGGCAGGAAACTTACCATCTTTGATCAGACGATAGATCCAGGCTTTGCCGAAACCAGTTCGTTTCAAGACTTCTGGTAAACGAATTAAGCTTTGATTAGTTGTAGTCATTTGGCTGTCTCCTCCGCTTCCGTTACGAAGATATTAGCCACACAGATTTGTATCTATGAAGGGAATGCTGATAACTGAAAAGTTAGATGAGGGAAGAATGAAAGGAAATTCCGGGGAAGGAAAATATTTACGCCCTCCCCTTGACAATTAACATGATGATTTACAACTAGAAAGAGCCGAGTTCAGAAATCGGTATGTTGAGGAGATGGCTGTTTTTGCTGATAAAGTATTCGAGACTACGGGTTGTTTCTCCATTCAATGACTTCTCTGCAACAGGCCTGTCTGTATCTTTAATGTGATCTTCTCCTCTGATCTCACTTGTAAAGTCGGGATACAAGACACGAGACAAGACCATATTTGAGATTTTTACTTTTTTAAATTTTGCCCAAATCAATAGATCCATCATTGGGATAATATTGTAATCGACAAGTTTTCTTATCTTTGCCAGTCCAATTTTTTCTGTTTTTACTGGCTCAATTTCATATTCTTTCCTGAGAATGGGTAGCATCGTTTGTAAGGCTGTTATAATTTCTTCATCGCTGGACATTCCTAAATCAAATGAAACATATATTTTGCTGCTATTTTGGTTAAGAAAAAAGTCTCTCATAGTTTTTGTTATTGGTTTCTTTTTCAACTCTTTTTTGAAATCGCCATTTTCTTCAAAAAAATCCATGCTAAACATTATTAACTTGTTCTCTAATTTTTTTATATCACCAAAGCTAACCTGCGCAACATGTCTTTGGCCCTTGCCAAAATGACCATGATTATTATCTTGTATGCTTAAAATAGGATTACCTTCAAGGATAGACCTTAAATTTTGATTATCATCTTCCCAACCAAAATTTACACTGTCGAAAATCGCTTCTCTAAAGGCAAGCTCTGTATGCAGTTCTTTGATTGTAAGTGATTTTAACTGCTCATAGTTTTCGAGACTAAACCAGCTTTTTAATTCTTCATAAGGGCTTACTACTTTCATTAATCCCTCCACTGTATTCAAAGCTTGAATGAGTTAACACTGCTTATTTGAATTACTTCTCCCTTAACAAGGTTGATAAGGGAGAACGATTAATTAACTACTTATTCATAGTTAAGTCTTTTTAAAATCAAATGGTGAAACTTGTCGTATTCTAAGGAGGTCAAGGTAATCGGCCCACCACTGCAACATAAGCTTTCTCTCATCAAGGTGCTCTGCTTTATGTATGTAGGCAGCACGAACTGAGTTCCGCTCCTGATGGCTCATTTGCCGTTCAACAGCATCTTTCGACCACAAGCCGGATTCAATCAAGGCACTACAAGCCATAGCCCTGAATCCATGTCCACAGACCTCCACGGTTGTGTCATAGCCCATAGACCTCAAAGCCTTGTTTACCGTATTTTCACTCATAGGCTTTCTGAAATTATGGTCGCCAATGAACACGAGTTCATGATCACCGCTGATCTCTTTAATTTCCGTCAACACAGCCAATGCCTGACAACTCAAAGGAACAAGGTGTGGAGTTCGCATTTTCGAACCACGGTGCGAATGTTTCACTCCTGGTAATGGTTCTCGTTCAGCGGGAATAGTCCACATAGCATTCTCGAAATCGATTTCCGACCATCTTGCAAATCTGAGTTCACTGGAACGAATGAAAATGAGCAATGTCAGCTTTACGGCTAACTTCGTGAGTTTTCTACCCTTGAAACTATCAATTCGTTCTAAAAGTTCTGAGAATCGTTCGAATGGCAAGGCTGGCCTGTGGACTCTTTTAGCTACAGCAATAGCTCCTGCCATCTCCTGGGCAGGGTTGTAATCTATCAGCCCGTTCTGGACAGCATATCGCATTATTGCTGTGGTTCGTTGTTGCAAACGAGCAGCTACTTCTAGTCGTCCAGAAGTCTCAACAATTTTGACTGGAACGAGAAGATCTTTGGTTTTAAGCTCGGCTATTTTTCTCTTTCCTATGGAAGAGAAAAGGTTATCTTCAAGGCTCTTTAAAACCCTTTCACTATGAGATTCTGACCATTTCCTTTTACAGGCAGTATGCCAATCTCTTGCAACAGCTTCGAATGTCAGGGCTTCGCTCTGCTCGATTTTGTCTGCTTTTTTCTTCTCGGAAGGATCGATACCATCAGATACCAACTTTTTGGCTTCATCTCGCTTCCTGCGAGCTTCACCAAGAGAGACCATTGGATAAACACCCAATGCTAAAACTTTCTGTTTGCCATCGAAACGGTATTGGAGTCGCCAGTATTTTGAACCATTGGGATTGATTAGCAGGTGCATACCCTGCCCATCGGTGAGTTTGAAGGGTTTGTCGGAGGGCTTGGTAGTCCTAACTTTGATATCGGTGAGAGCCATCAGTTGATACCTCCAGTGTTGGTACCAAAATCAATCGAACCGGGAATACCATCAGTTATACCATCATCAGTTGGTATATGTTCAAGGAATTGAGTAGACGTGGACAGACTAAGAAAAGCCAGAAACCTGCTTAACTTACTGTTTTTATGGACTAAAGTAGACGTTAGTAGACTTGAAAAAAGCTTTGTATGGTGCCGAAGGCCGGACTCGAACCGGCACGTATTTCTACGGTTGATTTTGAATCAACTGCGTCTACCGATTTCGCCACTCCGGCACGGAAGGGATGCGGAAAACGTTGTGGATTATACCTGTCGTGCGCCACCATGCAAGCGCCAGCGTGTGTCTGGCTCGCTAAGTGTTGAAAATTTCAGCATTACCTTTCTTACCTGTAACCATCATCACAGTTTACCCTCTTCCTAATCCCCCCTTCTGCGAAGCGTCCCGTTTCCCCATGCTCTACACTTCCAGTTCAACACCACACTGAGGGAAACACGATGTCGATGATAAAAAGCTACGCCGCTAAAGAAGCAGGCAGCGAACTCGAACTCTATGAATATGATGCGGGCGAGCTCAAGCCGGAAGATGTCGAAGTCCAGGTCGATTACTGCGGTATCTGCCATTCTGATTTGTCGATGATCGACAACGAATGGGGGTTCTCTCAGTATCCGCTGGTTGCCGGGCATGAGGTGATTGGTCGCGTGGCGGCGCTCGGCAGCGCGGCGCAGGATAAGGGTCTGAAGGTTGGTCAGCGCGTCGGCATTGGCTGGACGGCGCGCAGTTGCGGGCACTGCGACGCCTGTATCAGCGGTAATCAGATCAACTGCCTGGAAGGTTCCGTTCCCACTATTCTCAATCGCGGCGGCTTTGCCGAGAAGCTACGGGCCGACTGGCAGTGGGTGATCCCGCTACCGGAGAGTATCGATCTGGCGGCAGCTGGCCCATTACTGTGCGGCGGCATCACGGTGTTCAAACCGCTGCTGATGCACCATATCACCGCCACCAGCCGCGTCGGGGTGATCGGCATCGGCGGGCTGGGGCATATCGCCATTAAGCTGTTACACGCGATGGGCTGCGAAGTGACCGCGTTCAGCTCCAATCCGGCGAAAGAGCAGGAAGTGCTGGCGATGGGGGCAGATAAGGTGGTCAACAGCCGCGATCCAGATGCGCTAAAAGCGCTGGCGGGCCAGTTCGATCTCATCATTAACACGGTTAACGTCGATCTCGACTGGCAGCCCTATTTTGAAGCGCTGGCCTACGGCGGTAACTTCCATACCGTCGGTGCAGTGCTGAAGCCGCTGCCGGTTCCGGCGTTTACCTTAATTGCCGGGGATCGCAGCATCTCCGGTTCGGCGACCGGGACGCCATTCGAGCTGCGCAAGCTGATGAAGTTTGCCGGGCGCAGCAAGGTGTCGCCTACCACCGAGCTGTACCCGATGTCGCAAATTAACGAAGCAATCCAGCACGTGCGTGACGGCAAGGCCCGCTACCGCGTGGTGCTGAAAGCCGACTTCTGATCGTCTTTGCCGGGAGGCGTAAGCTTCCCGGCTATTCTCCCCGCTATTCCAGGCAGGTAAAATTCTCCTCACAATCTCCGCAATTTAGCGGTGAAGAGTGCGTCACGGTTGCCTATACTCCAGGCAGGATAAATGGAGGAAATCTCAATGAGCGCACCCCTGCTAATTGCCCGCACGCCGGACACCGAACTGTTTTTACTGCCAGGCATGGCCAACCGTCACGGGCTGATTACCGGCGCGACCGGGACCGGTAAAACCGTCACACTACAAAAGCTTGCCGAATCGTTGTCCGAGATTGGCGTGCCGGTATTTATGGCCGATGTGAAAGGTGACTTAACCGGCGTGGCCGAAGAAGGACAAGCCTCTGAAAAGCTGCTCGCCCGCCTGAAAAACATCGGCATTACCGACTGGCAACCGCATGGTAATCCGGTCACGGTGTGGGATATCTTCGGCGAAAAGGGTCACCCGGTGCGAGCCACGGTATCTGACCTCGGACCGCTGCTGCTGGCCCGTCTGTTGAATCTCAACGACGTTCAGTCCGGCGTGCTGGATATTATCTTCCGCATTGCCGATGACCAGGGCCTGCTGCTGCTCGATTTCAAAGACCTGCGGGCCATCACTCAGTACATCGGCGATAACGCTAAATCCTTCCAAAATCAGTACGGCAATATCAGCAGCGCTTCGGTCGGGGCTATCCAGCGCGGACTGCTGTCGCTGGAGCAGCAGGGAGCGGCGCACTTCTTTGGCGAACCGATGCTGGACATCAAAGACTGGATGCGTACCGACGCCAGCGGCAAAGGGATGATTAATATTCTCAGCGCCGAGAAGCTCTACCAGATGCCCAAACTGTACGCCGCCAGCCTGCTGTGGATGCTCTCTGAACTGTACGAACAGTTGCCGGAGGCGGGCGATCTGGAGAAACCAAAACTGGTGTTCTTCTTTGATGAAGCGCACCTGCTGTTCAACGATGCCCCGCAGGTGTTGCTGGATAAAATCGAACAGGTGATCCGTCTGATCCGCTCGAAAGGGGTCGGCGTGTGGTTCGTCTCGCAAAACCCGTCGGATATTCCGGACAACGTGCTTGGTCAGTTGGGCAACCGCGTGCAGCACGCCCTGCGCGCGTTCACGCCGAAAGATCAGAAAGCGGTGAAAACCGCGGCGCAAACCATGCGCGCCAACCCGGCATTTGATACCGAAAAAGCCATTCAGGAGCTGGGAACCGGCGAGGCGCTGGTGTCGTTTCTGGACGCCAAAGGCAGCCCGTCGGTGGTTGAACGGGCGATGGTGATTGCGCCCTGCTCACGGATGGGACCGGTGACGGACGACGAGCGCAACGGGCTGATTAATCACTCTTCGCTGTATGGCAAATATGAAGAAGATATCGACCGAGAGTCCGCCTATGAACGTTTACAGCAGGGCGTGCAGGCCAGTACCGAGCAGCAAAATACGCCTCCCGCCAACGGTAAAGCGGTCGAGGTGGACGGCGGTATCCTCGGTGGATTGAAGGATATTTTATTTGGCAGCACAGGGCCGCGCGGCGGCAAGCGCGATGGCGTGGTACAGAGCGTGGCGAAAAGCGCGGCGCGACAGGTTACTAATCAGATAATCCGCGGCATGTTGGGGAGTTTGATGGGCGGGAGAAAACGCTAGCCCGTATTACGTTGCCGGATGGCGGCTTAACGCCTTATCCGGCCTACGGGTCCGGAGTAGGCCTGAAAAGCGCAACGCCATCAGGCCTACGATTACTATGATTACGATTTACGCAGCATCAGCCACAGGCTTATCAGGAAGAAGCTGGCGCTTGGCAGCAGCGCACCGATAATCGGCGGAATGCCGTACACCAGCGTCAGCGGGCCAAAGATTTGGTCCAGCACATAGAACACAAAACCGAAGCTAATCCCCGTCACCACACGCACCCCCATCGGGACGCTACGCAGCGGACCAAAGATAAACGACAACGCCATCAGCATCATGACCGCCACTGATAGCGGCTGGAAGACTTTGCTCCACATATTGAGCTGGTAGCGTCCGGCATCCTGGCCGCTCGACTTCAGGTACTTCACGTAATTATGCAGACCGCTAATCGACAGCGCGTCAGGATCCAACGCCACGACGCCGAGCTTGTCGGGCGTCAGGTTGGTTTTCCAGGTGCCGCTCACCGTTTGCGAACCGGTGATTTGTTTCGGATCGGTCAGGTTGGATTCATCCACCTGCGACAAACGCCAGACCTTCTGCTCCGGGTCAAACGTCGCGCTCGCAGCATAGCGTACAGACTGCAGACGGCGCTTGTCGTTAAACGAGTAGATGCTAATCCCGCCCAACTCGGCCTCGCCTTTCACCCGCTCGATGTAGACAAAGCTGTCACCGTCTTTCGCCCACAAACCCTGCTGGGTAGAGAGCAGCGAGCCGCCGTACATCTGCTGCGCACGGTAGTTACGCGCCATCTGTTCACCCTGCGGTGCGACCCATTCGCCAATGGCCATCGTCAGCAGCACCAGCGGAATCGCGGTTTTCATCACCGATAACGCCACCTGCATACGGGTAAAGCCAGAAGCCTGCATCACCACCAGTTCACTGCGCTGGGCCAGCATGCCCAGCCCCAGCAATGCTCCCAGCAGCGCCGCCATCGGGAAGAAGATCTGGATATCTTTCGGCGCACTGAGCAGGGTATACAGCCCGGCGCCCATCGCATCGTAGCTCCCCTGCCCGGCTTTTTTCAGCTGGTCAACGAACTTGATGATCCCGGAGAGCGATACCAGCATGAACAGCGTCATCATGATGGTGGTGAAAATGGTTTTACCGATATAGCGGTCAAGTACACCAAAAGGCTGCATTATACCGCTCCTTTACGCATAAAACGGGCACGCAAGCGGCGCATCGGCACCGTATCCCAGAGGTTAAGCACAATCGCCAGCGCCAGATAAGCCAGGTTAACCACCCACATCCAGAACACCGGATCCAGCTTACCTTTGCCACCGTTCGACTTCAGCGATGTCTGAACCAGGAAGAACAGCAAATAGAGCAGCATTGCCGGCAGCATCGACAGCACGCGACCCTGACGCGGGTTTACCACGCTCAGCGGTACAACCATCAGCGCCATCATAAATACGGTGAATACTAACGTGATACGCCATGTCAGCTCCGCGCGGGCACGATCGGTGTCGGTCGCCAGCAGCGTACGCATGGTCATCTGTTCGGTATCGTTTGGATCCAGCGCCACGGCCTGATGGCCGATAATCGCCTGATAATCCTGGAAGTCGGTAATGCGGAAATCGCGCAGCAGCGCGGTACCTTCAAAGCGCGTCCCCTGGTTTAGCGTCACAACCTGAGAGCCATCGCGCAATTGGGTAAGATGTCCGGAATCGGCTACGACGACCGAAGGACGAGCGTTGCCTTTCGGACGGATTTGCGCGAGGAACACGTCTTTGAAGTTGCTGCCGTCAACGCTTTCGATAAACAGCACCGAACTGCCGTTGGTCGCCTGCTGGAATTGCCCCTGAGCAAGCGCCGCCATACCGGGGTTCGCTTTCGCCTCCGCCAGGACTTCGTCCTGATGTCTGGAGGACCACGGTCCGGCCCACATCACGTTGACCGCCGCAATAATACTGGTAAACAACGCCAGCACCATCGCCGCTTTAACAAGCACAGCCTTGCTCAGCCCGCAGGCATGCATGACCGTAATTTCACTTTCGGTATACAGTTTGCCCAGCGTCATCAGCAGCCCGAGGAACAGGCTTAAGGGCAAGATAAGTTGCGCCATTTCTGGCACGCCCAGCCCCAGCAGCGAGAGCACCAGATTTGCCGGGATATCACCGTCAACAGCCGCACCAAGGATCCTGACCAACTTTTGACAAAAGAAGATCAAAAGCAGGATGAATAGGATCGCAAGTTGGCTTTTGAGCGTTTCCCGAACCAGATATCTTATGATTATCACTTTAAATACGCCCGTAAAAACCCGTCTTTTGCCGGAATTTAGCTTGTTTCATGGCTTAAACGTCATTTATTCTCTTGAGTCGTCGAAATCGTCGCTAAGATCATTATACTCAACGGATCCACCTCTCAGAAATTGTTCTGACGTGCCAATGCCGTAATAACGTTAAGATTAACACGAAGTCACCGCAACAGCGGGTATGAGTTACGAAAGCTTGCAATTCTATCCGTAGCCACCGCTGTTGTCTTTAAGATTCAGGAGCGTAGTGCATGGAGTTCAGTGTAAAAAGCGGTAGCCCGGAGAAGCAGCGGAGCGCCTGTATCGTGGTCGGCGTCTTTGAACCACGTCGCCTCTCCCCCATCGCCGAACAACTCGATAAAATCAGCGACGGCTACATCAGCGCCCTGCTGCGTCGCGGCGAGCTGGAAGGCAAACCTGGCCAGACGTTATTGCTGCACCATGTGCCAAACATTCTGTCTGAGCGCATTCTGCTGATTGGCTGCGGCAAAGAGCGCGAGCTGGATGAGCGTCAGTATAAGCAGGTCATCCAGAAAACCATCAATACCCTGAATGATACCGGCTCAATGGAAGCCGTCTGCTTCCTGACCGAGCTGCACGTCAAAGGCCGTAACAACTACTGGAAAGTTCGCCAGGCGGTTGAAACCGCCAAAGAGACGCTGTACAGCTTCGACCAGCTGAAGACCAACAAAAGCGAGCCGCGTCGCCCGCTGCGTAAAATGGTCTTTAACGTGCCGACCCGTCGCGAGCTGACCAGCGGCGAACGCGCCATTCAGCATGGCCTGGCGATTGCCGCCGGCATCAAAGCGGCAAAAGATCTTGGCAATATGCCGCCGAACATCTGTAACGCCGCCTATCTGGCCTCTCAGGCGCGTCAGCTGGCCGATACCTACAGCAAAAACGTCATCACCCGGGTGATCGGCGAACAGCAGATGCGCGAGCTGGGGATGAACGCCTACCTCGCCGTCGGCAATGGGTCGCAGAACGAGTCGCTGATGTCGGTCATCGAATATAAAGGTAACCCGGCTGAGGACGCGCGCCCTATCGTGCTGGTCGGTAAAGGCCTGACCTTCGACTCCGGCGGTATCTCAATCAAGCCTGCCGAAGGCATGGACGAGATGAAGTACGACATGTGCGGCGCGGCGGCGGTGTACGGCGTGATGCGGATGGTTGCCGAACTGCAGCTGCCGCTGAACGTCATCGGCGTGCTGGCGGGCTGTGAAAACATGCCTGGCGGCCGCGCCTATCGTCCGGGTGACGTCCTGACCACTATGTCCGGCCAGACGGTGGAAGTGCTGAACACCGATGCCGAAGGCCGCCTGGTGCTGTGCGACGTCCTGACCTACGTTGAGCGCTTCGAGCCGGAAGCGGTTATCGACGTGGCGACGCTGACCGGGGCCTGCGTGATTGCCCTCGGCCATCACATCACCGGCCTGATGTCGAACCATAACCCGCTGGCCCATGAGCTAATCGGCGCCTCCGAACTGGCGGGCGACCGCGCATGGCGTTTGCCGCTGGCCGACGAGTTCCAGGATCAGCTGGAGTCCAATTTTGCCGATATGGCGAACATTGGCGGCCGTCCTGGCGGCGCGATCACCGCCGGCTGTTTCCTGTCGCGCTTCACCCGCAAGTACAACTGGGCGCACCTCGACATCGCCGGTACCGCCTGGCGTTCCGGTAAGGCCAAAGGCGCGACCGGTCGTCCGGTAGCGCTGCTGTCGCAGTTCCTGCTCAATCGTGCGGGTTTTAACGGCGAAGAGTGATGTGATATGCCGGGTGGCGGCGATGCCTTACCCGGCCTACAAACGGCAGCACACTGTAGGCCGGGTAAGCGTAGCGCCGCCCGGCTTTGCATTTAAATCCACAACAAGAAGCCCCATATATGAAAAACGCAACGTTCTATCTTCTGGACAATGACGCCACCGTCGATGGCCTGAGCGCCGTCGAGCAGCTGGTGTGTGACATTGCCGCAGAACGTTGGCGCAACGGCAAGCGCGTCCTAATCGCCTGCGAAGATGAACAGCAGGCGATTCGCCTCGACGAGGCGCTGTGGTCGCGGCCGCCGGAGAGCTTTGTGCCGCATAATCTGGCGGGCGAAGGCCCGAGAGGCGGCGCGCCGGTAGAGATTGCCTGGCCGCAAAAGCGCAACAGCAGCCCGCGGGGTATTCTTATCAGCCTGCGGCTAAACTTTGCAGATTTTGCCACCGCTTTCACAGAAGTGATAGACTTTGTCCCTTACGAAGACAATCTGAAACAACTGGCGCGCGAACGCTATAAGGCGTACCGCATGGCTGGTTTCAACCTGAACACGGCAACCTGGAAATAATGGAAAAGACATACAACCCACAAGATATCGAACAGCCGCTTTACGAGCACTGGGAAAAGCAGGGCTATTTCAAACCTAACGGCGATGAAAGCAAAGAGTCCTTCTGCATCATGATCCCGCCGCCGAACGTCACCGGCAGTTTGCATATGGGTCATGCCTTCCAGCAAACCATCATGGATACCATGATTCGCTACCAGCGCATGCAGGGTAAAAACACCCTGTGGCAGGCTGGTACCGACCACGCGGGTATCGCTACCCAGATGGTGGTTGAGCGTAAGATTGCCGCTGAAGAAGGTAAAACCCGTCACGACTACGGTCGCGAAGCGTTTATCGATAAAATTTGGCAGTGGAAAGCGGAATCCGGCGGCACCATTACCCGTCAGATGCGCCGTCTCGGCAACTCCGTTGACTGGGAGCGCGAGCGCTTCACCATGGACGAAGGCCTTTCCAATGCCGTGAAAGAAGTCTTCGTTCGCCTGTACAAAGAAGACCTGATTTACCGTGGCAAGCGCCTGGTAAACTGGGACCCGAAACTGCGCACCGCCATCTCTGACCTGGAAGTGGAAAACCGCGAGTCTAAAGGCTCGATGTGGCACATCCGCTATCCGCTGGCCGACGGCGCGAAAACCGCAGACGGTAAAGATTACCTGGTCGTGGCGACTACCCGTCCGGAAACCATTCTGGGCGACACCGGCGTGGCCGTGAACCCGGAAGATCCGCGCTATAAAGATCTGATCGGCAAATTCGTTATTCTGCCGCTGGTTGACCGCCGTATTCCGATCGTCGGCGACGAACATGCCGATATGGAAAAAGGCACCGGCTGCGTGAAGATCACCCCGGCACACGACTTTAACGACTACGAAGTCGGGAAACGTCACGGCCTGCCGATGATCAACATTCTGACCTTTGACGGTGACATCCGTGAAACCGCGGAAGTATATGACACCAAAGGCGAAGAGTCTGACGTTTACTCCAACGCCATCCCGGCTGAGTTCCAGAAGCTGGAACGCTTTGCCGCGCGTAAAGCGATCGTCGCTGCCATTGATGCGATGGGCCTGCTGGAAGAAATTAAACCGCACGACCTGACCGTACCTTACGGCGACCGTGGCGGCGTAGTTATCGAACCGATGCTGACCGACCAATGGTACGTCCGTGCCGACGTGCTGGCGAAACCAGCGGTTGAAGCGGTTGAAAACGGCGACATTCAGTTCGTACCGAAGCAGTACGAAAACATGTACTTCTCCTGGATGCGCGATATTCAGGACTGGTGTATTTCCCGTCAGTTGTGGTGGGGTCACCGTATCCCGGCATGGTATGACAACGACGGCAACGTATATGTTGGCCGTACCGAAGACGAAGTGCGTCAGGAAAACAACCTCGGCGCCGACGTTGCGCTGCGTCAGGACGAAGACGTTCTGGATACCTGGTTCTCCTCCGCGCTGTGGACCTTCTCCACCCTCGGCTGGCCAGAGAACACCGACGCGCTGCGTCAGTTCCACCCGACCAGCGTGATGGTGTCCGGCTTCGACATCATCTTCTTCTGGATTGCCCGCATGATCATGATGACCATGCACTTCATCAAAGATGAAAACGGCAAGCCGCAGGTTCCGTTCCATACCGTCTACATGACCGGTCTGATTCGCGACGACGAAGGCCAGAAGATGTCCAAATCCAAGGGCAACGTTATCGACCCGCTGGATATGGTCGACGGTATCTCACTGCCGGAGCTGCTGGAGAAACGCACCGGCAACATGATGCAGCCGCAGTTGGCTGAGAAGATTGCCAAACGTACCGAGAAGCAGTTCCCGAACGGTATTGAGCCGCACGGCACCGACGCCCTGCGCTTTACCCTGGCGGCGCTGGCTTCGACCGGCCGCGATATCAACTGGGACATGAAGCGTCTGGAAGGTTACCGTAACTTCTGTAACAAGCTGTGGAACGCCAGCCGCTTCGTGCTGATGAACACTGAAGGAAATGATTGCGGCTTTAACGGCGGCGAAATGACCCTGTCACTGGCAGACCGCTGGATCCTCGCTGAATTCAACCAGACCATCAAAGCGTACCGCGAAGCGCTGGATAACTTCCGCTTCGATATCGCTGCGGGCATCCTGTACGAGTTCACCTGGAACCAGTTCTGCGACTGGTATCTGGAGCTGACCAAGCCGGTAATGACCGGAGGAACTGATGCTGAACTGCGCGGCACCCGCAATACGCTGGTGACCGTGCTGGAAGGTCTGCTGCGCCTGGCGCACCCGATCATTCCGTTCATCACCGAAACCATCTGGCAGCGTGTGAAGGTGATTTGTGGCAACACCGCAGATACCATCATGCTGCAGCCGTTCCCGGAATATAACGCGGCTCAGGTAGATGAAGCGGCGCTGGCCGATACCGAATGGCTGAAGCAGGCGATCGTTGCCGTACGTAATATTCGCGCGGAAATGAACATTGCCCCGGGCAAACCGCTGGAGCTGCTGCTGCGTGGTTGCAGCGCGGATGCGATGCGTCGTGTAAACGACAACAAGAGCTTCCTGCTTAACCTGGCGCGTCTGGAAAGCATCACCGTGCTGCCAGCCGATGACAAAGGTCCGGTCTCCGTGACCAAAATCATCGACGGCGCCGAGTTGCTGATCCCGATGGCTGGCCTCATCAACAAAGAAGATGAGCTGGCGCGTCTGGCGAAAGAAGTGGCGAAAATCGAAGGTGAGATTGCCCGTATCGAAGGCAAACTGTCCAACGAAGGTTTCGTTGCCCGCGCACCGGAAGCGGTCATCGCCAAAGAGCGTGAGAAGCTGGACGGTTACGCAGAAGCGAAAGCGAAGCTGATTGAGCAGCAGGCAGTTATCGCCGCGCTGTAATCATCGTGCCTGTACGTTTGCCGGATGGCGCTTGCGCTTATCCGGCCTACGGGCACCGTCAACGTAGGTCGGATAAGTGTTGCGCATCCGACGCCGCAGACAATAAAAGCCTCTGACGCATATGCTCAGAGGCTTTTTATTGAATTATCCTCGCTTGCGCTTCCCCTCACCGCAGTGGTATTAACTGCATATGTCTCACTTTTATGTCATGAGTTCGCTATGAGTGCCATTACCTCCGTCGCGGCAACGCTGCGCCGAATTTCTGCCGATGATAACGCCGCAATTGCCCGCGTTATCCGCAAAGTTTCCGCTGAATACGGCCTGACCGCCGATAAAGGCTACACCGTTGCCGACCCTAATCTGGACGAATTGTTCCAGGTTTACAGCCAGCCGGGCGCGGCCTACTGGGTGGTTGAGCAAAACGGTGAAGTCGTGGGCGGTGGTGGTGTTGCACCGTTAGGATGTAGTGAACCAGACATTTGCGAGCTGCAAAAGATGTACTTCCTGTCGAGCGCGCGCGGTCAGGGGCTGGCGAAAAAACTGGCGCTGATGGCGCTTGAACATGCCCGTGAGCAAGGTTTTAAGCAGTGCTATCTTGAGACCACTGCGTTTCTGACTGAGGCAATCCGCCTGTATGAGCATTTAGGCTTTGAGCATATCAGCGAAGCGCTGGGCTGTACCGGGCACGTAGATTGTGAAGTGCGAATGTTAAAGCCCCTCTGACCTTACGCCGAGAGGCTTTAACCGCGTTACTGCATCTCGGCTGAGAGCATCAGTCGAATAACGCCAGCCGCGCGAGCGGTTGGCAGCTTCAGCACCTGTGACCATAAATCTTGCACCATTTCACAGGCGACTTTCTCTTTGCCCACGCCTTTACTCGGATCGGCCATGATTTGGATATCCGGTCCAAAGCGCTGTACCAGCCCCGGACTGATGGATTGCAGATCCTGAAGTGCCAACTGTTTTTCTTCCGCCGTAACCGTATGTTTGTTCGGGCCATAGGCCGCGTGCATCATACTCATGTCGCTGGCCATACGACGGTTCATGAGCTCGCGCGGAATAATACGCACCGGGTTAATCCCGCCTTTCACTGCCGGGAATAAAAAGCGAAAACATTCGTCATTGCCCACTTTTGCCACCGCGGCAATCTGCTCGAGATTAATCTTCATATACTCGATCACGTTGGCATCAGGCGCCTGCTGCAAACGCGCCATCTGTACCTGTAGGATCTGCGGCTGAATAGCGTCGATAATCTGCTGTTCGCTTTTCCCCGCCTCTTTCAGCTGCGTTGCCTGGGTGAGGATGTTCTGCCACAGCGCTGGCTCCTGCTCCTTAAGCACCTGATAAACGGGCATGGACAGCATCGCGTTTTCAAATTTCTGCGCATCCGTCAGACCATAATCCGGGCTTTCGCGTGGGATCAGGTAGTGCACATCAAACAGATTCCACGCGATAATCGCCACCACAAAGACCACCGCGCCTGAGACCTTGCCCAGCCAGCCTTTTTTGCGAAACATGCCGACGACGATAGCAATCACCGCCCCGATATAACCTGCCAACAAAACGTGTGCCCAGTTCATTAACCATCCTTATGCCAAATCGTCTCTGTTACAGGGATATATTTCCCCTTCGATGTTTTGATTATTACGGCAGCAGCGAGCTATTTCCAGCCACCAGATTTTGCTAACAGAAACAGGAAGGATTAAACCGCGCGGCGATGGGCACCGCGCGTCAAAGAAAGGAACTAAGCTGGCACACCGCTGTGAAAGCGGAATTCATCGTCAGGAGAGGTGATCAACGCGGCTTCTACTTCGCCAAAAAACTGCACCCGGCTACTGATATCATCGGTTGAAACCTGCTGCGCCAGCGCCAGGTAATCCTGATAGTGCCGCGCCTCGGATCGCAGCAGCGACAGATAAAACGCCTGCAAATCGTTATCCAGATACGGTGCGAGCGCGGCGAACCGTTCACAGGAACGCGCCTCAATGTAAGCCCCGCAAATCAGTTTATCGATTAATGTCAGCGGCTCGTGGGTGCGCACCTCTTTGAGCATGCCTTTGGCGTAACGGCTGGCGGTAATCTTAATATAGGGAATGTTGCGACTCATCATCGCCTCACGCACCTGCCAGAAATGATGCAGTTCTTCCTTGATCAGCAAAACCATGCTGTCGATAAGCTTGCGTCCCCACGGGTCGTCGGTTTGCGGCATCACGCTTTTGCATATCTGTTTATTCAGCGCGATAAAATCCGGCTCATCCCCTTCTCTGAAAGCAAACGCTTCATAGGGTTTCAGCCAGTCCAGCAGCGCCTGAGATCCCTGTTTATCTGCGACATACTTACGCACCAGCAGCATCGCCGTTTGCGCTGCTTTCAGCTCACAGACGAGGTGATCGGTCAATAACAGAGGCAGATTAGCCGGGTCTCGCGCTTTATCAAGCCAGGCCTGGGGCGTTTTACAGTGCAGGAAATTGTGGATCGGGGAGAGTATTTGCAGGTAATCCATACATTGTCCTTGGCCTGCGGCAGCCTGGGCTACCGCAGGTCAGTAGATGACTTAGTGACGCACGCCGTCATCATCTTCGTCGACGAGATCTTCATCGTCGCCGTCTTCACCTTCTTCGCCGTTCGGGTCTTCAAAATAGGTGCCCCAACCGTCGTATTCCACATCATATTTTTCAGCCAGGTTCATCAGTTGCTCAACCTGAGCATCGATCAACTCCGCATTCAGTGCACATTCGCTCAAAATGTCACAGCAAATAACCGTGTCGCCTTCTTCCACTTCCAGCTCTTCCGGCTCGGTCACTTCATAACCCAGCTTGAAGGCTTCTACTGCCGCTTTTTCCAGGGTTTCGAAGTCATCCGCGGAAAGGTGATGCTCAATGGTGTACAGCGCGTCTGGATCGCTGCCATCTTCGAGTAACTCTTCAATAATCAAGCGCGTTTCTTCACGCTGTTCTTCCAGTAGTTCCGGGTTTGCCATGGCTCGTTCCTCATAATGTCCTGCCGATACTCTTATTGTCACATACCGCTGTCATTGCCTCCACCTTTCCAGGAAAGATTTGTTAAACAAGGTTGCAAATGAATAAACATACATATAAATTGAATTTTAATTCAATAAATGGCCTAAGCCATGTGAGGGAACCATGTCTGCGTTTTATCATAAACATTTTTTGAAACTGCTTGATTTCACCTCTGCTGAACTCACGTCACTGCTCCAGCTCGCCGCGCAGCTAAAGGCAGATAAGAAAAACGGCACTGAAGTCGCAAAGCTCACCGGTAAAAACATCGCGCTCATCTTCGAAAAAGACTCAACCCGAACCCGTTGCTCTTTCGAAGTTGCCGCATACGACCAGGGTGCTCGCGTGACGTATCTCGGGCCAAGCGGCAGCCAGATTGGCCATAAAGAGTCGATCAAAGACACCGCCCGCGTGCTCGGCCGCATGTACGACGGTATTCAGTATCGGGGCCACGGCCAGGAGATTGTCGAGACGCTGGCGGAATACGCCGGAGTTCCGGTATGGAACGGATTAACCAACGAGTTTCATCCCACCCAACTGCTGGCGGATCTGTTAACTATGCAGGAACACCTGCCGGGTAAAGCGTTTAATGAGATGACGCTGGTCTACACCGGTGATGCCCGCAACAATATGGGCAATTCCATGCTGGAAGCCGCTGCGTTAACCGGGCTGGATCTGCGCCTGGTCGCACCGCAGGCCTGCTGGCCAGAGGAAAGTCTGGTTGCAGAGTGCAAAGCGCTGGCACAGAAAAACGGTGGCAATATTACGCTGACCGAAGATGTCGCCGCGGGCGTGAAAGGTGCGGACTTTATCTATACCGACGTCTGGGTATCAATGGGCGAAGCAAAAGAGAAGTGGGCCGAACGTATTGCGCTGCTGCGTAAGTACCAGGTTAATAGCACGATGATGGCGTTGACCGGCAATCCACAGGTGAAATTCCTGCACTGCCTGCCCGCGTTTCATGACGATCAAACCACGGTTGGCAAACAAATGGCACAGGAATATGGTCTGCACGGCGGTATGGAAGTGACCGATGAGGTCTTTGAGTCACCCGCCAGCATCGTATTTGATCAGGCGGAAAACCGGATGCACACCATCAAAGCGGTGATGGTGGCGACGCTGGCGAAGTGAGGGCATGGATCAAAAGAATGCCGGATGGCGATGCTAAGCATCTTATCCGGCCTACAACGGCGCTCTCGTAGGCCGGGCAAGGCGAAGCCGCCCCCGGCAAATACGCTTATGCCACTTGCATTTTCACCACGGCTTTGCGTACCAGCGCTGGAGCACCGACCGCGCACAGCGGTTTATGCACTTCACCCGGATAGAACACCACGAAATCACCTTCGTTCAGCACCACCGTCTTCTCCTGTACCCCTTCCGGCAGGAAGGCGATATCTTTATCCGCCAGCCAGTCAGTTTCCGGCGCGCCTGCAGGCTGCGTGCTGAAGGTCATTCCTTCCTGGCCTTTGAGCAGGATCTGAATATCCAGATAGCGAGCGTGATATTCGGCGCGGCGCTGTGCAAACGGCTCCGTCATATCTTCGGCAATCAGATAAAACAGGCGATCGCCGTCAATGTCGTGCTTACCTTTTTCCGTCGCATCCGTCACATGCGCTTTAATGTGTTCAATTGCCTGACGCAGCTCTTCCGGCAGCCAGGCATCCAGGTTGTGAATATTGCCAACAATCATCTCAAACCCCTTAATTAAAACATCGTTTCATTTTAGTTGTTATACGAAAAAACGGCCTGCCATACTACTGCTATTTGCCGATATTTTGCGTCAACGCATGTTTATCGCTGATGGTGTTAAATAATTGCTAACTCTCAGCAACAGGTTATGCATAAACTTTGCATAACTTTCGGCCACCCTTTTTCAACCAGATCAGTAACCAACTGTTATTAAAAGTTTTATTAGAAAAACCAGCTATCGATCACAGTTCACCTCTCCTTCGCTATCCTTCTTCATCGTCATATTTATTTTGAAATGAACTTTACCGCGCAAATAATAAAATCATATATTCGCATAATAATTCGCAACACAGAAAAAAGCACAAATAAATCAATGCATTAATTATATTACAGCACGCTAAAAGTGTACATAAAATTAACACCGATAAATAACAAGACATATTCCCGCGTAGTAATTCAATTATTCATGTTTTTATTTTATTAATTCTCCGAGCCATATCATAAATTAAACATCAAAAGTCAAATATCGACCTGACTGTGAAATAAATCACGTTTCCTCATCAAATAAGATCTAAATATAGATTCTGAAATCAGCTGAAAAGTCATGACTGCAATAAATATTATTTGCAGGCACATCCTCTTTATTTTTTAAAATCGTATTAAAGGAATAATGATGGAAAAGCATTATGTCGGGTCTGAAATCGGTCAATTACGTAGCGTAATGCTACATCGCCCTAATCTCAGCTTAAAAAGGCTGACGCCATCAAATTGCCAGGAACTGCTTTTTGATGATGTTCTTTCGGTAGAACGTGCAGGAGAAGAGCATGACATTTTCGCCAACACGTTACGTCAGCAAGGGATTGAGGTTCTGTTACTCACTGATTTATTGACACAAACCTTAGATGTCCAAGATGCCAAAGACTGGTTGCTGGAGACACAAATCTCTGATTATCGCCTTGGCCCCGCTTTCGCCACGGATATTCGTGCCTGGCTTGCAGATATGCAGCATCGGGAACTCGCCCGGCATTTAAGCGGTGGGCTAACCTACGGAGAAATTCCTGCCTCAATCAAAAATATGGTGGTCGATACTCACGATATTAATGACTTTATTATGAAGCCATTACCAAACCACTTATTTACCCGCGACACCTCATGCTGGATATATAACGGTGTGTCAATTAACCCAATGGCAAAAACCGCGCGGCAAAGAGAAACCAATAACCTGCGGGCGATCTACCGTTGGCACCCTCAATTTGCTGATGGTGAATTTATTAAATATTTCGGTGATGAAAATATTAATTACGACCACGCCACATTAGAAGGTGGAGATGTGCTGGTCATTGGTCGCGGCGCGGTACTCATCGGTATGTCGGAACGCACCACGCCGCAGGGCATTGAATTCCTTGCCCAGTCGCTGTTTAAGCATCGCCAGACTGAACGCGTCATCGCGGTTGAACTGCCGAAACATCGCTCCTGTATGCACCTCGATACCGTCATGACCCACATTGATATCGATACCTTCTCCGTCTACCCGGAAGTGGTACGCCCGGTTGTCCAGTGCTGGACCCTGACGCCAGACGGGCGCGGCGGCTTGAAACGCACCCAGGAAAGTACTCTGGTACATGCCCTCGAAAAAGCGCTGGGCCTCGACCAAATCACGCTGATAACCACCGGGGGTGACGCCTTCGAAGCTGAACGCGAACAGTGGAATGACGCCAACAACGTCCTGACGCTACGCCCCGGTGTGGTCGTGGGCTACGAGCGCAACATCTGGACCAACGAGAAATACGACAAAGCAGGCATCACCGTTTTACCCATTCCTGGCGACGAACTTGGACGCGGACGCGGCGGCGCACGCTGCATGAGCTGCCCACTGGAACGCGACGGTATTTAAGGAAAAGTCATGGAAAACAAACCTACTCTGGTTGTGGCGTTGGGCGGCAATGCGCTGCTCAAACGCGGCGAGCCGCTGGAAGCTGACATCCAGCGCAAGAACATTGAGCTGGCGGCAAAAACTATCGCTCAGCTCACACAGCAATGGCGCGTGATTCTGGTGCACGGCAATGGCCCGCAGGTTGGACTTTTGGCGTTGCAAAACAGTGCGTATGCCAGCGTCACCCCCTATCCGCTCGACATTCTCGGCGCGGAAAGTCAGGGAATGATTGGCTATATGCTGCAACAGGCGCTGAAAAACCAGCTTCCACAGCGTGAAATTAGTGTGCTGCTGACTCAGGTTGAAGTCGATGCCCGCGATCCAGCCTTCAGCAATCCGACCAAATATATCGGACCGATTTACGACGACGCTCAGGCTAAAACGCTACACGCGGAAAAGGGCTGGATTTTCAAAGCCGATGGCAAAGCGTTCCGCCGCGTTGTGCCCTCTCCACAACCCAAACGTATCGTTGAAAGTGATGCCATTCGTACATTGATCGCCCGCGATCATCTGGTGATTTGCAACGGCGGAGGCGGCGTACCGGTGGTGGAAAAAGCCGATGGCTACCACGGCATTGAAGCGGTGATCGACAAGGATCTCTCCGCCGCCCTACTCGCCCGCCAACTCCATGCCGATGCGTTGCTGATCCTCACCGATGCTGATGCCGTGTACCTCGACTGGGGCAAACCTACCCAGCGCCCGCTGTCCCAGGTCACCCCGGAACTGCTCGGTGAAATGCAATTCGACGCCGGTTCAATGGGCCCCAAAGTCACCGCCTGCGCGGAATTCGTCTCTCACTGTCGTGGGATTGCTGGCATCGGTTCACTGGCCGACGGTTCGGCCATTCTCGCCGGCGACAAAGGCACGCTAATTCGTCTCGAAACCACCGACGCTAACGCGTAGGACTTTTTTTTGCCGGATGACGGCTTCGCCTTATCCGGCCTACATAAGGACATTTTCATGACTGTTAACCTGAAAAATCGCAATTTTCTCAAACTGCTGGACTACACCCCGACGGAAATCCAGTACCTGATCGATCTGGCTATCGAGTTAAAAACGGCAAAAAAGGCCGGGCGCGAAAGACAGACGCTGGTCGGTAAAAATATCGCGCTGATCTTCGAAAAAACCTCAACCCGTACCCGCTGTGCCTTTGAAGTCGGCGCTTTCGATCAAGGCGCACAGGTGACCTATCTCGGCCCAAGCGGATCGCAGATCGGCCATAAAGAATCAATGAAAGATACTGCCCGCGTGCTAGGCCGCATGTACGACGGCATTGAATATCGCGGATACGGCCAGGACATTGTGGAGGAACTGGGGCAATTTGCCGGAGTTCCGGTCTGGAATGGACTGACAAATGAATTTCACCCCACCCAGATCCTCGCGGATCTGATGACCATGCTGGAACACGCCCCGGGTAAAACCTTGCCGGAGCTGAGTTTCGCTTATCTCGGTGACGCCCGCAATAACATGGGTAATTCCCTGATGGTAGGCGCAGCGAAAATGGGGATGGATATCCGTCTGGTCGCACCTAAATCCTTCTGGCCTGACGAGGCACTGGTTGCCGAATGCCGTGAAATTGCCAGCGTGACTGGCGCACGCATTACGCTCACAGAGGATGTTGAGGAAGGCGTATACGACGTCGATTTCCTCTACACCGATGTCTGGGTCTCTATGGGCGAACCCAAAGAAGCCTGGGCAGAACGCGTTAGCCTGATGACGCCCTATCAAATTAACCAGCGGGTCATCAACGCAACCGGTAACCCCAATGTGAAATTTATGCACTGTCTGCCCGCCTTCCATAACGAGCACACAAAGGTTGGACGTGAAATCGAAATGGCCTACGGCCTGAAAGGGCTTGAAGTCACGGAAGAGGTTTTTGAGTCAGCTCATTCCATCGTCTTCGACGAAGCAGAGAACCGGATGCATACCATTAAAGCGGTAATGGTAGCGACCCTCGGCGACTAACCCCAGCGGGCGTATGTCGCCTGACGGCATATGCCCAAGCTATCCGGAGAACATCATGGGCAAATTCAAATTTCCCAGCGCATATACCATCCTGTTTATTCTCATTGCACTCGTCGCGGTTATGACCTGGATAGTCCCGGCAGGGAAATACCAGATGGCGATGAATGCTACTCTGGGCAAAGAAGTGCCAGTTGCCGGTACTTATGCCCCCACAGAGGCGCACCCGCAAGGTTTTACCGCTGTACTGCTGGCCCCGATTGACGGTCTTTACAACCACGAAACCTATACCGCAGGCGCAATTGATGTGGCGTTGTTTGTCCTGATTATTGGTGGGTTTCTCGGCGTAGTAAACAAAACAGGCGCCATCGACGCAGGTATCGAGCGCGTGACGGTCAGGTTGAACGGTAAAGAGGAGTGGATGATCCCCATTCTAATGGGACTTTTCGCCGCCGGAGGTACGATTTACGGGATGGCGGAGGAATCACTCCCATTCTACACATTGCTGGTTCCGGTCATGATGGCCGCACGCTTTGATCCGTTGGTTGCCGCCGCCACTGTTCTGCTCGGCGCGGGCATTGGCACACTCGGCTCGACAATCAACCCTTTCGCAACGGTTATCGCGGCTAACGCCGCCGGGATCCCCTTCACCCAGGGAATGCTGATGCGCATTCTGCTGCTGATCGTCGGCTATGTTATCTGTGTGGTGTGGGTCATGCGTTATGCGCGCAAAGTCCGCAATCACCCGGAGTTGTCGATTGTGGCGGATAAAATGGAGGAAAACCGTGCGCATTTTCTCGGCAATCGCGGCAATACCAATCTTGAATTCACAGCCACGCGTAAGTGGATCCTGCTGATATTCGCCGCCGCCTTTGCGGTAATGATTTATGGCGTCGCGGTACTCGGATGGTGGATGGCAGAAATATCCGCAGTCTTTCTGGGTTCTGCCATTATCGTCGGCGTGATTGCCCGCATGAGTGAAGAAGCCTTCACCAGTACCTTCATTGACGGTGCGCGGGATCTGCTTGGCGTGGCGCTGATTATCGGCATTGCACGCGGTATCGTGGTGGTGATGGACAACGGCATGATCACCCACACTATTTTGCACAGCGCCGAAAATTTAGTCTCCGGTCTGTCCACCACCATTTTCATCAATGTAACCTACTGGCTGGAAGTATTGCTCTCCTTCCTGGTCCCTTCCTCGTCTGGCCTGGCGGTGCTCACGATGCCCATTATGGCCCCGCTGGCCGACTTCGCGCATGTCCCCAGGGATCTGGTCGTCACCGCGTATCAATCCGCTTCCGGCATTGTGAATCTGATTACACCCACCTCAGCCGTCGTGATGGGTGGGTTAGCCATCGCCCGTGTTCCTTACGTGCGCTACCTGAAATGGGTCGCCCCGCTCCTGCTCATTTTGACGTTACTGAACATGGCCGTCCTGAGTATCGGCGCGATGTTGTAGCCCTTTTAGCCGTCGGATCCCGACGGCTTTTTTGAGCGCACTCTCGTTTTTCTGCGCAACGGCCCGTTTGAGCCGTTATTGATACTGCAAATGTGGTGAATTTCGCCATCACATTGATACAAATGATAAACTTAGGGTGTATTTATGAAGGAATTCGATGATTACTCGACCAAAGAGCAGAAACAATTGGCGATTTGTCAGCGCCTGATTAGCGAAAAAAGCTACCTTTCTCAGGAAGCGCTTCGCCGCGATCTCCAGCACCATGGTTTTACCGGAATTAGCCAGTCAACGGTATCCCGTCTGCTGAAACTGCTCGGGGCTATAAAAATAAGAAATACAAAAGGGCAAAAAATTTATTCTGTAAATCCGCAGTCGCGCCCCGCTCCTGATGCTGCCCGATCGATTGCTGAAATGGTGGTCAGCGTTGAGCACAATAGCGAATTTATCCTCATCCACACGGCGGCAGGTTATGGCCGTGCCGTTGCCAGAATCCTCGATTACCACGCGTTACCAGAGATTCTGGGTGTCATCGCTGGCAGCAGTATTGTCTGGGTTGCACCGCGAGTTGTGCAGCGAACGGGGCTGGTGCACAAGCAGATTAACTATCTATTTAAAATGAATTAAAATTCATAAGAACCGTTTGCGGTGAATAAATTGTGCATTTTCCGCTTGATCCCATAACGGAGCTGAGTATAATCGCGGACAATTTGCCGGGAGGATGTATGGTTCAGTGTGTACGACATTTTGTCTTACCGCGTCTGAAAAAGGACGCTGGCCTGCCGTTTTTCTTTCCGTTGATCACCCATTCCGAGCCCCTCAATTGAGGGGCTTTTTTTTTGCCCAGGCGTCAGGAGATAAACATGGCTAACCCGCTCTATCAAAAACACATCATTTCCATAAACGACCTCAGCCGCGATGACCTCAATCTGGTCCTCGCGACGGCGGCGAAATTAAAAGCTAACCCACAGCCGGAGCTGTTAAAGCATAAGGTTATCGCCAGTTGCTTCTTTGAAGCGTCAACCCGCACCCGTTTATCCTTTGAAACCTCCATGCACCGCCTGGGCGCCAGCGTGGTGGGTTTTTCTGACAGCAGCAACACGTCGCTGGGCAAAAAAGGCGAAACCCTGGCCGATACCATTTCCGTCATCAGCACCTATGTCGACGCCATCGTCATGCGTCATCCGCAGGAAGGCGCCGCACGTCTGGCTACAGAGTTCTCCGGTAACGTTCCGGTACTGAACGCAGGCGACGGCTCCAACCAACATCCCACCCAAACGCTGCTGGACCTGTTTACCATTCAGGAAACGCAGGGTCGCCTGGACAATCTGCACATCGCCATGGTGGGTGACCTGAAATATGGCCGTACCGTCCACTCCCTGACCCAGGCGCTGGCGAAGTTCGAAGGTAACCGTTTCTACTTCATCGCCCCGGACGCACTGGCCATGCCGCAATACATTCTGGATATGTTGAACGAAAAAGGTATCGCCTGGAGCCTGCACGGCACTATCGAAGAGGTGATGGCGGAGGTCGATATCCTCTACATGACCCGCGTACAAAAAGAGCGTCTGGACCCGTCCGAATACGCCAACGTGAAAGCACAGTTTGTCCTGCGCGCCAGCGATTTGAACGGCGCCAGAGCAAACATGAAGGTGCTACATCCGCTGCCGCGCATCGATGAAATCACCACCGACGTCGATAAGACGCCGCACGCCTGGTATTTCCAGCAGGCTGGCAACGGCATCTTCGCCCGCCAGGCGTTACTGGCATTGGTACTGAATAGCGAACTGGCACTGTAAGGGAGAAAAAGAGATGACACACGATAACAAACTGCAGGTTGAAGCCATCAAACGTGGCACCGTGATTGACCACATTCCCGCACAGGTTGGTTTTAAGCTGCTGACGCTGTTCAAACTGACGGAAACTGACCAACGTATCACCATCGGTCTGAACCTGCCGTCTGGCGAGATGGGCCGTAAGGATCTGATTAAAATCGAAAATACGTTCCTGACCGACGAGCAGGTTAACCAGCTCTCCCTATACGCCCCGCAGGCAACGGTAAACCGCATTGACGATTACGACGTGGTGGGTAAATCACGTCCGAGCCTGCCTGAGCGTATCGATAACGTGCTGGTTTGCCCGAACAGCAACTGCATCAGTCATGCTGAGCCGGTTTCTTCCAGTTTTGCAGTGAAAAAGCGTGCCGATGACATCGCACTCAAATGCAAATACTGTGAAAAAGAGTTTTCGCATTATGTGGTGCTGGCCAACTAATTAGGGTTGGTTATGAAATCCCGGCTCCCGTTACACATAAGCATTCGCAATGCATCGAGGCGGCAAGTCCGATTATCACTGGGAGCATAGTAAACTATGTGACCAGGGTAAGAGGACGTAGCCAACGAAGAGGCAGTATGAAGGATGACGTGTATAATGGGCGGGAACATTCTACTACCGCTGTAATTCAGGAGAAATCATGAGCAAGACTATCGCGACGGAAAATGCACCAGCAGCAATCGGCCCATACGTTCAGGGCGTTGACCTGGGTAGCATGGTAATCACTTCCGGTCAGATCCCGGTCGATCCGAAAACCGGTGCCGTAGCGGAAGACGTGTCCGCTCAGGCACGTCAGTCGCTGGAAAACGTAAAAGCTATCGTTGAAGCAGCAGGCCTGAAAGTGGGCGACATCGTAAAAACGACCGTTTTCGTTAAAGACCTGAACGATTTCGCCACCGTAAACGCGACCTACGAAGCATTCTTCACCGAGCACAACGCGACCTTCCCGGCGCGTTCTTGCGTAGAAGTTGCCCGTCTGCCGAAAGACGTGAAAATCGAGATTGAAGCGATCGCCGTTCGTCGCTAAGTCTCCTTGTGCCGGATGGCGGCTTCGCCTTATCCGGCCTACGCAAGCGTAGTTTGTAGGCCCGGTAAGCGTGAGCGCCACCGGGCATTTATCACATCACGCCAAACAATTTCGGCAGGAACAGTGAAATCGCCGGAATGTATGTCACGAGCATCAGCACCAGAAATAGCACGAGGTAGAACGGCAGCATCGCCTTTACCACCTGCTCTATTTTCTGCTTACTCACCGCACTGGCCACAAACAGCACCGACCCTACCGGTGGCGTAATAAGGCCGATCCCTAAGTTCACCAGCATGATCATGCCAAAATGGACCGGATCAATGCCGAGCGCGTTGGTCACTGGCAGCAGAACCGGCGTCAAAATCAGGATCAACGGCGCCATATCCATCAGCGTACCGATCAGCAGCAGCATGATGTTAATGCACATCAGAATGACGTATTTGTTGTCCGAGATGCTGGTGAAGGCTTCAGTGATACGCATCGGCAACTGCATATAAGTCATGACGGCGCCGAACGCAGCGGCAAAGCCTATCAGGATCATGACGATCGTGACCGTTTTCACTGTGCGGAACATCAGCTTTGGCAGCTCAGACCATTTATAGTCACGATAGATAAACATGGTGACAAAGAAGGCCCAAAGGCAGGCAATCGCCGCAGACTCCGTCGCGGTAAAGATACCTGACAGGATGCCGCCCATGATGATCACAACCGTCATCAGGCCCCACAGCGTATCGACGAAAATCTTCAGCGCCTGGCGAAACGGTACGCGTTCCCTTTTTGGATAACCGCGCTTGTGCGCAAAAGCCACGCACATTACCATCAGACTGAAACTTAACAGCAGGCCCGGCAGGATCCCGGCGATGAACAGTGCGGCAATCGACACCGTTCCGCCTGTAGCCAGCGAGTAAATAACCGAGTTATGGCTGGGCGGCGTAAGAATCGCCTGCACCGAACCACTGGCCGTTACCGCCGCGGCAAAGTCGCGCGGATAACCTTTTTTATCCATTTCCGGGATCATTACCGAACCAATGGATGCGGTATCCGCTACAGACGATCCAGAAATAGCGCCAAAAAAGGTTGATGCCACAATGTTTACCAGCGACAGTCCGCCGCGAATAAAGCCAACAAAAATATAGGCAAAGTTCACCAGTCGCCGCGCAATTCCCCCTTCGGCCATGATCGCTCCGGCCAAAATAAAGAACGGGATCGCCAGCAGGGAGAACTTATTCACCCCGCTGGTCAGTTGGATCATCACCGCTTCCAGCGGAATATCTATGTACCAGGCGCCAATGATGGCGCTAATGCCAACCGCATACGCTACCGGTACCCCAATTGCCAGCATAATGCCGAGCGTAAAGACGAGAATAAATGCATCCATCTGCTTTCCTTTCTGAAATGGGGGCGGTAACTAGCTGGTCGATCCCAGCATGACAACGGGACGTTGGTACTGCGGACCACGGAAAATCTTTTCTGCGATAAACAGCAGCGTTATGGCAGAGCCAATCGGCAATGGAAGGTAGTTTTGCCCGGCGCTTAAAAGCGGGAATTCGGCCACGGGCTGTCCCCACAGTTCAAGACAGAGATTGGTTCCGTACCAGAGGATAAAAAGGCTTATCGCCACTAACATAACGTCAGCGATTACCGAGCAATAACGGCGGGAAGCATCACCCAGACGGTCAATCACCATACTTACCGCGATATGCGAGCCTGCACGATAGCTCACCGCCGCACCAATAAAGGTGAATGTCACCATACACAGAATAGCGACGGGTTCAGGCCATGACAGGGCGTTATTCAGAACATAACGCGCGAATATACCAATGGGGATAATGGCGACCATGACCAATAATGCGATACCAGCAATCCACATTGACACCCGATAAAGAAAATCCATTACCGATGAATAGCATTCACCCATAATCATCACCTCGAATTAATCAAAAGATTCAGGCGGAGGGTTGATATCCTCCACCTGATGAATTACTTCACATCCTGAATTCGTTTGATCAAATCCTGGTGGTCTTTACCGTAATTATCCCGCACTGACTGCGTGGCTTTATAGAAATAGTCCGTATCAATATCGTGGAACTGAACACCGTTGGCTTTCATGGTCTCCAGCGATTTCGCATTATACTCCTGCCAAAGTTTTCGTTGCTCTACCTGTGCTTCTTTGGCGAGTTTAATAATGAGGTCCTGGTCTTCTTTTTTCAACTTATCCCATTTGGCTTTCGAGAACAGAAAAAGCTCAGGAATAATAAAGTGTTTGCTCCAGGTATAGTTTTTCACGACCGGCAAATAGTTATGCGCAACAAACGTTGGTGGGTTATTTTCCGTGCCATCAATAACGCCGGTCTGCATGCCGCTAAATACTTCACTAACGCCCATGACAACGGAGTTAGCGCCCATCGCCTTCAGGGTATCCAGCGCTATCGGACTCCCTTGAACACGGATTTTCATACCGTGTAAATCTTCCGGTTTCACCACCGGATTTTTGGTGATCAGGTTGCGCGTTCCGGCATCCATCCAGCCGAGGAACACCAGCCGCGATTTGGTGTTGGCCGTCAGGCGGTCGCCAATCTCCTGACCAATCATGCCGTCGAGAACCTTATGCAGATGGTCTTCATCACGGAAAATATATGGCAGTGTAAACACGTTAATTTCAGGGAGAATAGCGGCGACTGGTGTCATTGAGACACGAATAATATCGATAGCGCCTAATTGTGCCTGCTCAATCATCTGTTTTTCGTCGCCTAACACGCCACCGGGAAAGGTTTTAATCTCCAGACGACCTTCGGTGGCGGCGCTAAGTTTTTCCCCCATATGTTTCACGGCAACAACGTTCGGGTAATCAGCCGGATGCACATCTGCGGCGCGAAAGGTTTGTGCCAGCGTTGCATGACTCGCCAGTAATACAGACGCGCCAATACACAGACTTAACAGGTTTTTTGTCAGTTTCATTTGTCCTTCTCCAGAAGTTCATAATATCCATTAACAGGAATAGCTTGCAGAGCAAATGACTGCCGGAATTAAAAATGGGCAGCGAGAAACTTTCTTAACGACGTTACCTGCGCAGACTAACTGGTGTAACAATTTATTTCGATGACTACGTTCACAAAAAATAGCAGATGCTTAAAATTTTTAGCACACTGTTTCATTTTTGCAATACAGATCGTTTTATTGATAAAAAAACAACGCAAGGAAGGCGATTTGATACTAACAACCCGCGTTAGCATTTCAATAAAAATAAAACACCAATATTTCGGGAGAATATCTTTCGAATGAAAAAGAGAAATGCAGGATGGTATTAACACCATCCTGCAGAAGAGAAGTTGAGGATTACTGCCAGCCGTAGCGGCGGCTATAAAAACCTTTCACAAGCTGGGTTAATGTCATGTAACCCGCCAGAATCGCAATCAGCCACGGGAAGTAGCTCAGCGGCAGCGCCTGCAATTGCAGATAGCTGGCCAGCGGCGAGAACGGTAATGCAATGCCCACCACCATTACCACCAGCGTCATCAGCATCAGCGGCCATGCGGCGCGGCTTTGGATGAACGGCACGCGACGGGTACGGATCATATGCACAATCAGCGTTTGCGACAGCAGGCCCACCACGAACCAGCCAGACTGGAACAATGTCTGATGTTCAGGCGTATTGGCATGGAAGACGAACCACATCAGGCAGAAAGTCAGAATGTCAAAGATCGAGCTGATCGGTCCAAAGAAGATCATAAAGCGGCCCAACTCGGCGGGATTCCAGCGCTGCGGCTTTTTGATCTGCTCTTCATCAACGTTATCAAACGGAATCGCCACCTGGGATACATCGTACAGCAGGTTCTGAATCAGTAAGTGCAACGGCAACATCGGCAGGAACGGTAAGAAGGCGCTCGCCACCAGCACGCTAAACACATTACCGAAGTTAGAACTGGCCGTCATTTTGATGTACTTCAGCATGTTAGAGAAGGTACGGCGTCCTTCGATTACCCCTTCTTCCAGCACCATCAGGCTCTTTTCCAGCAGGATGATATCAGCCGCTTCACGTGCAATATCAACCGCGCCGTCAACGGAGATACCAATGTCCGCCGCGCGCAGCGCCGGAGCGTCGTTAATGCCATCCCCCATAAAGCCGACCACATGACCTTCGCGCTTGAGCAGTGTGACAATACGCTCCTTGTGCATTGGCGTCAGGCGAGCAAACAGCGTGGTGCGCTGGGCAAGCGTTGCCAGCTCGTCGTCACTTAACCCCTCAATGCTACTACCGATAACCACATCGCCCGCATCCAGCCCCACTTCATGACACACTTTCGCCGCCACCAGCTCGCTATCGCCCGTCAGAATTTTCACCGTAATACCGCTGGCTTTCAGCGCCTTAAGCGCCGGTGCGGTGGTCTCTTTCGGCGGATCGAGAAACGCGATATAGCCTTCGAGGATCAGATCGGATTCATCAATACGCTGGTAATCACCTTCACGCGCTGGCAGGTATTTCGTCGCCACCGCCACCACGCGCAGCCCCTGGCGGTTCAGCGTGTCCGTGACGCGTTTCACCCGACGCAGCATGTTGTCATCTAACGGAACAATCTCACCATTGTGGCGCACCTGGGTACACACGCTGAGGATCTCCTGTAGTGCCCCTTTACAGACCAACTGGTGCACATCGGTTTCTTCTGCCACCACCACCGACATGCGGCGACGTTCGAAATCAAACGGGATCTCATCGATTTTTTGCCAGCGGGTAGAGAGACGGCGGGCGGATTCTTCGTCCACGCCTTCCAGCACTGCCGTATCCAGCAGATTCTTCAGCCCGGTCTGGTAGTGGCTGTTCAGCCACGCAGAATGCAGGACGTGTTCGCTGGGCTTTCCAGATATATCAGTATGATTCTCCAGCACTATTTTATCTTGTGTCAGAGTGCCGGTTTTATCGGTGCACAGAATATCCATCGCGCCAAAGTTCTGGATAGCGTCGAGGTGTTTAACGATAACCTTTTGTTTTGACAGCTTCACCGCCCCACGCGCCAGCGTCGAGGTGACGATCATCGGCAGCATTTCTGGAGTCAGTCCCACCGCCACAGACAGCGCAAACAGCGCCGCTTCCCACCAGTCACCTTTGGTATAACCGTTGATGATCAGCACAATCGGCGCCATCACCAGCATAAAGCGGATCAGCAGCATGCTGACACGGCTGATCCCTTTCTGGAAGGCATTCTGCTCGCTTTCCTGCTCGCTGACGCGGCCCGCCAGTTGCCCGAACCAGGTATTGGCCCCGGTCGCAATCACGATGGCCTGCGCCGTGCCGCTCACCACATTGGTGCCCATAAAGCACAGGGTATCGCATTCCAGCGGGTTGCTTTGCTGCGGGTCGCGGCTGGTTGCAACTTTCTCTACCGGCAGCGATTCACCGGTCAGCGAAGCCTGAGCCACAAACAGGTCACGAGCCTGTACCACGCGCAGATCGGCCGGGATCATATCCCCTGCCGCCAGTTTGATAATATCGCCAGGAACCAACTGATCGATCGGCAGTTCAACCCAACCGTTCTCCCCTTTCTCGTTGATAACGCGCAGCACCGTGGCGGTGTTGCTGACCATCGCTTTCAACGCATCCGCCGCTTTGGTGGAACGCGCCTCCTGCACAAAATTCAGCAGCGTCGAGATGGCGACCATCAGAGCGATGACGCCAGCAGCGAACAGATCCTCGGTGGCATAGGAAATCGCACCAAGGATAGTCAGCAGAATATTAAACGGGTTGCGGTAGCAGACCCACAGATGCACCCACCAGGGCGACGGCTTCTGCGCCGGCAACTGGTTTTCGCCATGGATTTCGCGAGCGTTCTCGACTTCTGCGGCGTTCAACCCTTCTGGGTGCGCACCGAACGTTTTCCACAGCGCGGCTTCGTCCATCAGCGCCATTTTCAGGCAATGTTCGCTCAGCGAGGGTGGGATCGGCGTGCTGGCAACGGTTTGCGCATTGGGTAGCGGATCGCGATGCACCAGACGATGCGGTAGATGGCGGTTTAGCCGGGCAAATAGCTGGCGAGTAATATTTTTGAACATAGGCAGTCCCCCTGCACCAGTATAAACAGGCGCAGTAAATCCTTCAGGCGTGGCAAAGCCTTGCCTGATGGCAATCTCAAAATCGTAACAGGGACGTCAGAACGTCACTGTCTTACGCATCCGGTAAGACAGTGAAAGACAGGCTTACCGGAAAGGGTTGTTTCTCCGTCTCGGGAGAGGGGTGGGATCGGGATCCATATAGCCTCCGGTAAGTGAAAGATTTGCGCTGCGGATTATACGCAGAAAACCATAAGGTTTGTGGCAATTATGGCGGTATGATACAGCACGGAAACTAAACCAAATGTATACCAGACTTTGCCCATTGCACTGCGCTTGAGTAAAGTTATTCTCTATTTGGCATAACTTCACACGCAACATGGGAAAACAGGATGCAAAATCGGCTGACCATTAAAGACATCGCCCGCTTAAGCGGTGTGGGAAAATCAACCGTTTCCCGTGTGCTCAACAATGAAAGCGGCGTGAGTGAACGCACCCGCGAGCGCGTTGAAGCGGTGATGAATCAGCACGGTTTTTCCCCTTCTCGCTCCGCACGCGCCATGCGTGGGCAAAGCGACAAGGTAGTGGCGATTATCGTCACGCGTCTGGACTCACTTTCGGAAAATCTTGCCGTGCAGACCATGCTGCCCGCCTTTTATGAACAGGGTTACGATCCGATCATGATGGAAAGCCAGTTCTCACCCGAACTGGTTGAAGAACATCTCGGCATGCTCAGACGCCGTAATATTGACGGCGTGGTGCTGTTTGGTTTTACCGGCATTACTGAATCCATGCTCACCACCTGGCAGGATTCGCTGGTGCTGCTGGCACGCGATGCCAAAGGCTTTGCCTCGGTCTGCTATGACGATGAGGGTGCCATTCGCACCCTGATGCAGCGTTTATATGAACGCGAGCATCGCCATATTAGCTTTCTTGGCGTTCCTCATAGCGACGTGACCACCGGTAAGCGCCGCCATGAAGCTTATCTGGCATTCTGTAAGAAACACAAACTGCATCCGGTTGCCGCGCTGCCGGGTCTGGCCATGAAGCAGGGCTATGAGCAGGCCGCCAGTGTCATCACCCCGGAAACCACCGCACTAGTCTGCGCGACGGACACCCTCGCCCTTGGGGTCAGCAAATACCTGCAGGAGCAGCGAATTGAGAACCTGCAGTTGGCGAGCGTGGGCAGCACGCCGCTGATGAAATTCCTCCATCCGGAAATTATCACCGTCGACCCAGGATACGCCGAAGCCGGGCGACAAGCGGCCTCGCAGCTGATCGAGCAGATCAACGGCCGCAGTGAACCACGACAAATCGTTATTCCTTCCACCCTCTCCTGACCGCTTTCTGAGCGTTAATTTGTGATCTTCGCTGCGTTTCGGGAACGTTCCCATTTTTAAATATTCATCGACGATATACTCTGGCGCCAACAACGCGAGAGTTGCCGGATGGCGACCTAACGCGTCTTATCCGGCCTACGGGGAACACACGTCATCATGAGCAAAATAAAACAAGCAGACATCGACCGGCTGATTGAGCTGGTAGGCGGGCGCGACAATATCGCCACGGTAAGCCACTGCATTACTCGCCTGCGTTTTGTGCTGAATCAGCCTGCGAACGCCAGGCCGAAAGAGATCGAACAGTTGCCGATGGTCAAAGGCTGCTTCACCAACGCCGGGCAATTTCAGGTGGTGATTGGCACCGAGGTAGGTGATTACTACAAAGCGCTGCTGGCGACTACCGGACAAGCCAGCGCCGACAAAGAGCAGGCGAAAAAAGCGGCGCGGCAGAATATGAAATGGCATGAACAGCTGATTTCTCATTTTGCGGAGATCTTCTTCCCGCTGCTGCCCGCGCTGATTAGCGGCGGCTTGATCTTAGGTTTCCGTAACGTGATCGGCGATCTGCCGATGAGCAATGGCCAGACGCTGGCGCAGATGCATCCTTCGCTGAAAACCCTTTACGACTTCCTGTGGCTGATTGGCGAGGCGATCTTCTTCTATTTGCCGGTCGGGATCTGCTGGTCGGCGGTGAAGAAAATGGGTGGTACGCCGATCCTCGGTATTGTGCTGGGCGTGACCCTGGTTTCACCGCAGTTAATGAACGCTTATCTGCTCGGTCAGCAGGTACCGGAAGTGTGGAACTTCGGTCTGTTCAGCATTGAGAAAGTGGGCTACCAGGCGCAGGTCATTCCGGCATTGCTGGCTGGTCTGGCGCTCGGGTTTATTGAAACACGCATGAAGCGCATCGTGCCGGATTATCTGTATCTGGTGATCGTCCCGGTGTGCTCGCTGATCATTGCGGTGTTCCTCGCGCACGCCTTCATCGGTCCGTTTGGTCGCATGATCGGCGACGGTGTCGCGTTTGCGGTCCGCCATCTGCTGACCGGCAGTTTTGCTCCGATTGGCGCGGCCCTGTTCGGCTTCCTGTACGCCCCGCTGGTGATCACCGGTGTGCATCAGACCACGCTGGCTATCGACATGCAGATGATTCAGAGCATGGGCGGCACGCCGGTATGGCCACTGATCGCACTGTCGAATATCGCTCAGGCTTCTGCGGTGGTCGGGATCATTATCTCCAGTCGCAAGCACAACGAACGTGAAATCTCCGTTCCTGCCGCGATCTCTGCTTATCTTGGAGTAACTGAACCAGCAATGTACGGGATCAACCTGAAATACCGCTTCCCGATGCTGTGCGCGATGATCGGCTCCGGTCTCGCCGGACTGCTGTGCGGCCTGAACGGTGTGCTGGCAAACGGGATTGGCGTCGGCGGTTTGCCGGGCATCCTCTCCATCCAGCCGACTTATTGGCAGGTAATTGGCATGGCGATGGTCATTGCGATTGTTATCCCAATGATACTGACCTCATTTGTTTACCAGCGTAAATACCGTCTGGGCACATTACAAATTATCTAACTTTTCTTCGGGGCGCAGTTGCGCCCCAGCGTATTTCCAGGAAACAACCATGAATATTCCCCACTGGTGGCAAAACGGCGTTATCTATCAGGTTTACCCCAAGAGTTTTCAGGACACTACCGGCAGCGGCACCGGCGATTTACGCGGCGTGATGCAGCGCCTCGACTATCTGCAAAAACTGGGAGTCGATGCCATCTGGTTGACGCCATTCTATATTTCGCCGCAGGTTGATAACGGTTACGACGTCGCAGATTACCTGTCTGTCGATCCGGCCTACGGTACGCTGGAAGATTTTGACGAACTGGTAGCGCAGGCGAAAGCGCGCGGCATCCGTATTATTCTCGATATGGTGTTTAACCACACCTCAACCCAGCATGCCTGGTTTCGTGAAGCGCTGGATAAAGACAGCCCGTATCGTCAGTTTTATCTCTGGCGTGACGGCACGCCAGACAGCCCGCCGAATAACTGGCGTTCCAAATTTGGCGGTAACGCCTGGGGCTGGCACGCCGAAAGCGAGCAGTACTATCTGCACCTCTTTGCTCCGGAGCAGGCCGATCTGAACTGGGAAAATCCGGCGGTACGCGCCGAGCTAAAAAAAGTCTGTGAGTTCTGGGCCGATCGCGGCGTGGACGGATTACGCCTCGACGTGGTGAATCTTATCTCTAAAGATCAGGACTTCCCGCACGATCCCGACGGCGATGGGCGGCGTTTTTATACCGACGGCCCGCGCGCGCATGCGTTTTTACGCGAGATGAACCGCGACGTCTTCACGCCACGCGGCCTGATGACGGTGGGCGAGATGTCTTCCACCACACTGGAAAATTGCCAGCAGTACGCCGCGCTCGATGGCAGCGAACTGTCGATGACCTTTAACTTTCACCACCTGAAAGTGGATTACCCCAACGGTGAGAAGTGGACGTCAGCCAAACCCGATTATGTCGCGCTGAAAACCCTGTTCCGTCACTGGCAGCAAGGCATGCACAATCAGGCCTGGAACGCGCTGTTCTGGTGTAACCACGATCAGCCGCGCATCGTGTCGCGTTTTGGCGATGAAGGTAAATACCGCATTCCGTCGGCCAAAATGCTGGCGATGGTCCTGCACGGCATGCAGGGCACGCCCTATATCTACCAGGGTGAAGAGATCGGCATGACCAATCCGCACTTCAGCCAGATTACCGATTATCGCGATGTGGAAAGCCATAACATGTTTGCCGAACTGAACGGTCAGGGGCGAGATGCCGACGAACTGCTGGCGATCCTCGCCAGTAAATCCCGCGATAACAGCCGCACGCCGATGCAGTGGGATGCCAGCCAACACGCGGGCTTTACCGAGGGCGAGCCATGGATCAATCTGTGCGACAACGCGGCGGAGATCAACGTGGTTGCAGCACTGAACGATACCGACTCGGTGTTCTACACCTATCAGAAACTGATCGCATTGCGCAAAGCGGAGCCAGTTATTACCTGGGGCGACTATCAGGATCTGTTACCGGACAGCCCACATCTGTGGTGTTACCAACGCGAGTGGCAAGGGCAGCGGCTGCTGGTCATTGCTAATCTGAGCGATACCTTCCAGAACTGGCAACCAGCCCAAGCCGATGGAAACTGGCAGGTGCTGATGCACAACTATGCCGAGGTCGCCAGCCAACCTGGGGACATGACACTGCGTCCTTTCGAAGCCGTCTGGTGGGTACAAAAATAGCTTGCAATTATGCTCAAGCCCGGTACGCATAGCGCTACCGGGCGTTGCTACATGCGCTTAGCTTAGCCTCCTGTTTTTGTTGAATAATTAATCAGAATTTTCTGCCCACAATTTACAATCGCTGTACTGCCCGTCATCTGTACGCTCCGATTTTTACTTTGCGCTACATCAAATAAACCGTAAACATCCTTGATGCAAATCACTACATATAGAACTTAAAATGCACGCCGACCCAATATGTTGTATTAATCGACTACAATTGCTACAACTACAGTGCACCGCTTTACGGTGAAATTGTGGATAAAGTGGGTCAGGATTGCGGGAAGTCATTGGCAATAGAGATGAATAAAGCCATGGCCGCTTCCCCAACCTCTGTGGATAACCTGTTCTTATAAATATGGAGTGATCATGACACCGCATGTGATGAAACGAGATGGCTGTAAAGTGCCGTTTAAATCAGAGCGCATCAAAGAAGCCATTCTGCGTGCAGCTAAAGCAGCGGGAGTCGATGACGCAGATTACTGTGCCACCGTCGCAGAAGTCGTTAGTAGCCAGATGAATGAGCGCAGCCAGGTCGATATCAACGAGATCCAGACAGCGGTAGAAAACCAGCTGATGTCTGGTCCGTACAAACAACTCGCCCGTGCGTACATCGAATATCGCCACGACCGTGATATCCAGCGTGAAAAGCGTGGCCGTCTGAACCAGGAAATTCGTGGTCTGGTTGAGCAAACCAACTCTGCTCTGCTGAACGAAAACGCCAACAAAGACAGCAAAGTGATCCCGACCCAGCGTGACCTGCTGGCCGGTATCGTCGCCAAACACTATGCGCGTCAGCACCTGCTGCCGCGTGATGTCGTCCAGGCGCACGAGCGTGGTGATATTCACTATCACGATCTCGACTACTCTCCGTTCTTCCCAATGTTTAACTGCATGCTGATCGACCTGAAAGGCATGCTGACGCAGGGCTTTAAGATGGGTAACGCGGAGATTGAGCCGCCAAAATCCATCTCCACCGCGACGGCCGTCACCGCGCAAATTATCGCGCAGGTTGCCAGCCATATTTATGGCGGTACCACCATTAACCGTATTGACGAAGTTCTCGCACCATTCGTGACCGAGAGCTTTAACAAGCATCGCAAAACCGCTGAAGAGTGGCAGATCCCGGATGCCGACGGCTATGCGCATTCCCGTACCGAGAAAGAGTGCTACGACGCATTCCAGTCCCTCGAGTATGAAGTGAATACCCTGCATACCGCTAACGGTCAGACGCCGTTCGTCACCTTCGGTTTTGGCCTGGGAACCAGTTGGGAATCACGTTTGATCCAGCAGTCCATTCTGCGTAATCGCATTGCGGGCCTCGGTAAAAATCGTAAAACCGCCGTGTTCCCGAAACTGGTGTTCGCCATTCGCGACGGCCTGAACCACAAGTTTGGCAATCCGAACTACGACATCAAACAACTGGCGCTGGAGTGCGCAAGCAAGCGTATGTATCCGGACATCCTGAACTACGATCAGGTAGTGAAAGTGACCGGTTCGTTCAAAACGCCGATGGGCTGTCGCAGCTTCCTCGGCGTGTGGGAAAACGAGAACGGCGAACAGATTCACGACGGGCGTAACAACCTCGGCGTTATCAGCCTCAACCTGCCGCGTATCGCGCTGGAAGCCCACGGCGATGAAGCCACCTTCTGGAAACTGCTCGACGATCGACTGGTGCTGGCACGTAAAGCGCTGATGACCCGCATTGCGCGTCTGGAAGGCGTGAAAGCCCGCGTGGCGCCAATCCTGTATATGGAAGGTGCCTGCGGCGTGCGTCTGAAAGCGGACGATGACGTGTCAGAAATCTTTAAAAATGGCCGCGCGTCTATCTCGCTGGGTTACATCGGCATTCACGAAACCATTAACGCACTGTTTGGTGACAAACATCTGTACGACAGCGAGCAGCTTCGCGCCAAAGCTATCGCCATTGTCGAACGCCTGCGTCAGGCAGTCGATCAGTGGAAAGACGAGACCGGCTACGGCTTCAGCCTGTACAGCACGCCGAGCGAAAACCTGTGCGATCGTTTCTGTCGTCTGGATACCGCCGAGTTTGGTGTGGTGCCAGGCGTGACCGATAAAGGTTACTACACCAACAGCTTCCACCTCGACGTGGAGAAAAAGGTTAACCCGTACGACAAGATCGATTTCGAAGCGCCATACCCGCCGCTGGCGAGTGGAGGCTTCATTTGCTACGGCGAATACCCGAATATTCAACACAACCTGAAAGCACTGGAAGACGTCTGGGATTACAGCTATCAGCACGTGCCGTATTACGGGACCAACACGCCAATTGATGAATGCTACGAGTGCGGCTTTACCGGTGAGTTCGAGTGCACCAGCAAAGGCTTTACCTGCCCGAAATGTGGTAACCACGACGCCGCGCGCGTGTCGGTCACCCGCCGCGTCTGCGGTTATTTAGGCAGCCCGGACGCCCGTCCGTTTAACGCCGGTAAGCAGGAAGAAGTGAAGCGCCGCGTTAAGCATTTGGGTAATGGGCAGATAGGTTAATTTCGACAGTATTATTGCCCGGCAATGCGATGCTTTTCGGGCCATTTTTTCCGCAACGCAATTCACGTCATAGCAAGGCAGCAAATGAGTGGGTCCCGGGGAGCTTACATAAGTAAGTGACTCGGGCGCACGAATGCAGCTAACGCAGCTATGGCGCGAATTGATAAGCGGATGAGAAGCGAAAATGAACTTTCACCAATACTATCCCGTCGACATCGTTAACGGCCCCGGCACCCGCTGCACGCTGTTTGTGTCCGGGTGCGTGCATGAATGTCCCGGTTGCTATAACAAAAGCACCTGGCGGCTCAATTCCGGCGAGCCATTTACCAAAGAGATGGAAGACAAGATCATTGCCGATCTGAACGATACGCGAATCAAGCGTCAGGGGATCTCGCTCTCCGGTGGCGATCCGCTACATCCGCAAAACGTGCCGGAAATCCTGCAACTAGTGCAGCGCGTTCGCGCTGAGTGCCCCGGCAAAGATATCTGGGTGTGGACCGGCTACAAGCTCGATGAACTCAACGCCGCGCAAATGCAGGTGGTCGATCTCATCAACGTACTGGTCGATGGCAAATACGTGCAGGATCTTAAAGACCCGGCGCTAATCTGGCGCGGCAGCAGCAACCAGGTTGTGCATCATTTGCGTTGATTTCCAGGCGGTTAATATTCTGTTTTCTGCCTCTCAAAAACGACTGACACACTCCATGGCGACCGTTTTGAACTCGGTGAAATTCCGGCATGCGCAGAGCCGCGTCATAGCGCGTTCACGCAGGAAGGTGACGAAAATATCGTAGATCGCCATCGCTTCTTCGTACTCGCTTTTACTAATGGCGAGCAAGAAGATCACGTGCGCGGTTTCATCGCCCCAGGGAATACCCTGCGGGGCGAGGATAGTGTAGACCACCGTTTTCTTGGCCAGCAGACCGAGGGCGTGCGGCAGGGCAATGCTGTCACCCAGCATGGTGCTGACGATGGCCTCACGCTCAACCACTGAATCAAGGAACTCCGCGTCGACAAAACCTTCATCCTGCAACTGACGGCATAAGGTTTTGAACAACGTTTGTTGATCCATTGGCTCGTCAATTACACGAAAATGGGCGGCATCGAAGAATTTGTTCAACATCCACGGGCGGGTTCTGTCCACCAGCACCAGTTTGCCAATTTGCTCGAGTTGATAATCGGTCGGAAACGGCGCAATCATCGCTACGGGCTTATCTTTTTCACCGATCCGCGCGGTAGAGATAACAAAATCTTCGCTAATGCTTTCCCGCTGTTCGTAGTCACGCAGCGTCACGGTATCGACGATCTCTATCTGCGGATACTTACGCGCCAGCACCGCTTCAATCATCCGCGCCATCGCATTTCCGGCATCGCATACCAGCAAAACCTTCGGCTGTCTCTGATAACCGATGTTGTAACTACGCTCCAGCCCGACGCCAATATGCAGCACGAGGAAGCCAATCTCATTTTCACTGATGGTGTACGGCGTATATTTTCCCCATCCCGAGACGGCAGCCAGCGTCATGTCCCACGCCATGGGGTAGTGCTGTTTAATATTTTCCAGCAGCGGATTGGGGATCATTATCTGGTAACGCACCCGGGTGATCATCGTCTTAATATGCGTCAGCAGGTCAGCATGCAACTGTTTGTCATTCAACAGGTTGTAGTTGTACTGGGTGTTGATAAAACGCAGGATGTAATTGACCAACGCTTCATCATCATCCGCATTGATAGCACTGGGCGCGATCTCTTGTACCTGGCGGGCAGCAATATGCACCTGTAGCCAGTTTTCTTCGGAAACGGAAAGCGGTTTGTCTGCCAGGCGGTGCAGTACCGCCGCGATTTCCCGCGTGGCCAGGCACACCGATTGATCGGCCTCTTCTGCGGCAAAATCCGGGAGTGGATACCCTTCGCTAATCCGCCGTACCGCCACCGCGCAGTACAAGCGTAAAAACAGCTCGCCCTCATCGGTCAGACGAATATGAAAACGAGCGAAAATATCCTGTAAAACGGGCTGTAGCTGCTCGGGGATCCCGGCATTAAGCGCCTCCTGCATCACTAATGGGTGCTGCGGATCCTGCTGTGCCAGCGTCCACAGCAGATCGGTCAAACAGGCGCGAATCGCCATTTCGCTGCCGAACAGTTTCATGCCGTGGCGGGGACGCGTTTCCAGCGTCAGATGATAACGTTGCAGATGCTCGCGCACCTCAGCCATATCGTTTTGCAGCGTCGCGCGGCTGATAAACCATTCATCAGCCAAATCTTCCAGCTTTAGCGAGAAAGCCGACGTCAGAAAACGCACCACCAGCCAGTGTATCCGTTCCTGGCTGGTTCGAGGGATGCGTAGCAACGCGTTGGGCTGCTGCGTTTGCAGGGTGTTATAACTTGCCGGGTCGTCAATTTTGAGCTGATAACCGTTACCCCGGCTGAGGACAAACTGTGCGCCGTACTGGGTGAGCAGCGCGTTTAGCGCGGTGATATCCGCCCGTACGGTGCGTGTGGAAACCGACAACCGCTGCGCCAGCTCGTCCTGTGGAAGCGCTTCGTTTTGCAACATGTCAAACAGCTGTGCTAAACGTTGGTTGGGGAATCGCACGTCAGTTTCCTCATCAGTCAGTTAGCCTACGCAGGCCCGGGTCATCGCCATCAGCTGGCGTACGTCATCCGGACGAGTGTTACCACTCACCTTATCAATAATCGAACTATAGATGTGAGGAATGATTTTACTCACTCCGGCATCGAGGGCAATCTGCAGGATTTCAGTGAAATTATCCAGGTCGATACCGCCGGTTGGCTCCAGCCAGAAGTCATGACGGGCGCAGGCCTGCGCTACGGCAATGTACTCTTCACGGCATTTCAGGCCGCCCATCGGGAAGTATTTAATCGAGCTACCGCCCATATCTTTGAGCAGCGCAATCGCGGTTTCTACCGGCACAATACCGTCCGGCGTCTGGCTGCTCAGCGGACCGGTGGAGATTTTCACCCTGCCCGGCATGCCGGTTGGCGAGACCAGACCGTTGACTACTGTATCCTGCTGGCCCAGCAGCGCGCGACTGGTGGCCACGCCGGTAAAGACCTGATTAACATGCTGCGGCTGTACCTGACGGGAAATTTCACTGACCATCGCCGACTGGTTTGGGTCGCCTGCCCCCAATCCCACGGAGATCGCATTGTCGATAAGCGCTGCGTATTCACGCATATCCGCTACTGCGCTTGCGACATCCGGGTAATTTTTTGACAACACACCAACCAGCACGTGTCCTTCCGCCGCCGCGTAAATATCCCGCGCATTTTCTTTGGAGCCTGCCAGCACGTTCAGGCAGACGCGGTCGCGATAAAAGTTAGGGGTCAGTTTCATACTTCTTTCTCCTGCGAAATCACTTCACCAATTCGACGGGCCACAATCTCCAGCTGCGCACGATCGACGCTGCGCACATCAGCTTCGATAATGCCTTCGTTGGCTTTGTAACCACGGAAGTAAATCGCGTACTCGCCTTGTTTCAGGGCTTCAACCAGTTCGCCCGTGGCGATCCCGGTTACCGCTTCATCAAACTTAATTTCCGTGCGTGCGATGTCGCGCCCTGCGCTATCCCACACCACGCGGGCGCTCACGCCGTTAAGCTGGTTCAACGCATTAATGAACGGCGTCATTTTCTCGACCATCTCCGCGCCACTCTCTTTCTGCGCGTTCAGATACAGTTCGATGGCGCAGGTTAGGCCAAGAATTCCCTCTTTCCCCACCTTCATCGCCCGGCCAATTCCCGCCGTCTGGCGTTTCACCCACTCAACGTACTGGGTTTTACCTATCACCAGACCGCTGGTTGGTCCTTCAATCGCCTTCGCGCCACTATAAATAACCAGATCTGCGCCAACCCGGTAGTAGCATTGCAAATCTTCTTCCGCCGCCGCGTCCACGATCAGCGGCAGGTTATGCGTACGCGCCACCACCGCAGCCTGCTCCACGCTGAGCATACTTTTCTGGACGCAGTGGTGAGATTTGATATACAGAATGGCCGCCGTACGCGGTGTAATGGCCGCAGCCAGCTGCGCCGCGGAACATTCGTTGGCATAACCGGCTTCCACTAACTTACCGCCACCAAGCGCCACCATGGTACCCACCGGAGCGCCAAAGTTGACGTTGTGGCCTCTGGGCAGCACGATTTCGTTGTTCTCGATGGGCGTAACGTGCAGGTTCTCCAGCAGCCAGTCGCTGTCTTTAACCAATACGCCAGCCACCGACAGGGCGATCCCCGCCGAGGCGCAAGAGACAACGGTTGCCCCCTCCACTTCCAGCAATTTCGCGATGTAGTCGCCGGTTTTATTGACAAGATCTTTCATCTCGAAATAGTGGTTCATCCCCGCCATCGCCGCTTCAACCACTTCTGGTCGCGGCGTGGAAACGCCAAGCGCCGTCATTCGGCCGGAGGTATTAATCACCTGTTTTAAATCGTATTTCTCAAAAATCGAAGGCATGTTCCGCGCTCCCTTGTTCGGTCATATAGCCCTTGCCCGCACGTATTGCGGCAAGCGGCACCAGCAGTTGTTCAGCCTGCAGGCTGTCGTTTTCTGCATCTACCAGCACGGTTGGCTGGCGCTTAAGCGTAAAGAGGGTTAAATCAGCATCCAGACCGACCTGCAGTCGCCCCTTCTGTTTCAGGCGCAGGCCGTCGGCAGCATTGGCGGTAACGCACTCAATAACCTGCGGAAGCGACATCCCAATGGCGAGAAATTTCGACATCACATTCGCCAGAGAATGCACCGGGCCGCTGATACGGTTGCGACAGTAAATATCGGAACTGATGGTGTGTGGCAAAATCCCCAGTTCAATAGCGCGTTTTGCCACCGCAAAGCTCAGGCTGGCGGTGCCATGCCCAACGTCCAGACGCACGCCGCGTGAAATCGCCCGCGTCACTGACGCCCGCAACTCGCCTTGCGGCGTCAGAATGCGGTTCGGCTTACCGTTGTAGCAGTGGGTAATGATGTCACCCGCGCTCAGGCGCTCGGCGATCTCATCCAGGTCCGGCGGGTTGTTGCCGATGTGCACCATCAGCGGCAGGTCGCCGTTCTCTTTTTGCATCGCTTTGGCGCGATCCAGCGGGGTGATGCCATTTTCACCGACTACGCTGCTACTCATACGTGCCTTCAGACCGACGATAAAATCAGGGTGGCGTTTCACCGCCTCTCGCACCGCATCAGCGTCAATATTGGCCATGTTGGCCAGCTCGTTCTGGGCGATAAGCCCAACGCGAGAGATATTCAGCAACGCATACACCTCGGTGGCAGCTTCCCGGGTCAGGGTGTAAAAATCGTCGATGTCATCCGACCCGGTACTGCCCGCATCCACCACAGTAGTGACGCCAGTCGCAATACCGACGCTATCCGGCTGGTCGTGGTAAATCGGGGATTTCGGGTAGCAATGAACGTGGGAGTCAATCCAGCCTGCGCTGACGTAGCACTCGCCGCCCAGCTCAATGGTTTTCAGCGCCGGGCCATCAACGTCGCCCAACGCCGCGATCTTGCCGTCTTTGAGCGCAATATCACTCACCGTATCGTCAACGAGGCGCGCACGGCGCAGGAGTAAATCAAACATCGCTCTCTCCTATGCCGGATGGCGGCGTAACCGCCTTATCCGGCCTGCAAATCAACAGTTAGCTAATGGCAATCGGGAAGATGGACCCGAGGATCATTGCCCCAAGGATCGCCCCGCCGGTAATCGGTTTTTGCCACAGATAAAACAGCAGCGCACCCGCCAGAGAACCGATTCCGATAGGAATAGAAGCCGTCATCGCGCTGAGGATAATCAACGGTCCGAGGAAGCGGCCGGAGGCGTTACCGGCCCCCATCATGACGTCCGCACCGTAGGTTGAGTCGCTCTGGTTGATGGTGAACTTACGCGCCAGAATGATGATGTAGCCAATCGCCAGACCAATCACCAGACCGGTGACCAGCGAGGCGGCAAAGTTGGCGACCGGGAAGATAATGCCCGCGCCCAGTAGCAGCGCCGGAACGCCTAACCCAACCCCGGTCTGAATCGCCCCGCCGATATCCAGAATCCCCACCAGCGAACCTTCAATGATGCGGGCAAACAGGAAACTTGCGCCAAATGCCGCCACCGCCCCATAGGAGCCGGTATCCATTCCAGCTTTCAGCATCGCCACAAAAGCCACTTCGTTAAATGCGCCAATACCGTACAGGTAGTACATGTGCGTTCCGGCAAATACGCCGGATGAGAGCAGGCCCACGAAGATCGGGAACGACCAGTCAGCGAACCAAAAACCTTTATTCTGTTCCATGATGACCTCCGTTATTTGCCGCTGAGCGAGTTGTGGATAAGTTCGAGCCAGTTAGGCACGGTCAGATGGAAGGATTCGATCATCTTCATATCGAAACCGCGGAAGAAGCCGCTCAGAACAAACAGCGCGACGATAGCTACCATCATCACTTTCGTGACGTGGTTCCAGCCGCTTTCTTCAACACCTTTGCCGATCAGAATGCCGAGCACCAGCCCCGGAACGGCGTTGCCCATGATCAGCTGCGCCGCGCCGCCAAAAACGGTGGCCCAGAAGCCGGATTTCTTACCGGCGTCGATCGCCGCCAGCCAGAAGATCACCGGCATCACGGTGTTAACCAGCAGGTTAGCCGCTGGCACCAGCACCTTGACGGCGGTAACCTGCAGCGCTTCCGGTACGGATGACGCAGTGAGGTTCAGGAAGGTCACCACGATCATCCCGATAACGCCGCAGGCAATTGCCATGCGCTTAGGATCGTGCAGCGTTTCACCGACGTTGCGATTTTTAATCATCAGCGCGGCGGCACCCCAGTTGGGGATGATGCGATGGTCGACGTCCTGAGTGAACGCCCCCGCCGCAACGGAGGAAGCCCAGGCGTTAAAGAAGAAGCCCAGACCGAACGAGAAGTGAGAAGCCGGATCCCCTTCGCAGGAATTCAGTTCTCCAAGAGTACGAAACGCGCCCATCCCTTGAGTGGTAGGCGCATGAAACATGCGTGCAGCCCCAGCGCCGACACCAACGCCAACCAACGCGCCGATGATGAGCGATTTTATTAATATTATCAGGAACATAATTATGCCTTTTAATAGAAAATCAGCGTTGCGTAACGAAATCCACCTTGTCGAGATTGATGGCAGTCACGTTGACGGTCACGTCCAGCTCCACGCTGAAAGTGCGTCTTTCCCGGCGCAAAAAGAGGAATAAAAACGCCTCTTTACGCACCGATTCACGCGCTTGAACAACCTGCACATCCTGTGGCTCAATACGCAGTAAGATATGCGGCGACGCTTTCATCACCGCAGCCTGAACGTGGTTCAGGGCATCGGCAAAGGCGCGAGCTTTGGTCTCGCCCTTACCCGTGACTCTCACCGTGGTGGTGAATTGCTCTTTCATGCTTAAGCGCCGTGTTTCTTTTGCCAGGCCTGCACCAGGCGCTCGCCGAGCTCTTCTTTGTCCATAAAGCCGAATCCCAGTACGTTGCACCCTTCGTTGATGGCGGTTACCCCTTCATCGACCGAACGCATGCCGTATTTCGCCTTGTAGCCGTATTTGGTCTGCGCAGTAATCGCACCCGCACCACCGCTGCCGCAAAACGAGATACCAAAGGTGGCGTTTTCCGCCTTCATCACGTCACCCAGCTTCATATCTGCTGCAACGCCCGGCACCACAACGGCACGGCCACCCGCTTTCTCTACGCCTGCCGCCACTTTCTGGCCTTTACCCAGACGATCGCCAATCACTACGGTAATCTGTTCCATCTTTTTCTCCTTAAAGGTTGTCTTTCGCGACTTCAAAGTGCACCGACAGCAGCCAGGCCTCTTCCTCAGGAAGATTGCCAAACTCGGCGACCACGTCGCGGGCAAGCGCCATTGACTCGGCAGATATTTCATCAAACAAGCTGGCATCGACTTCTGGTAAGGGTTCACCCGTTACCGAGCGGTGCGCCATGGCGCGAACATGCGACGTCAGCATCTGTTCCTGTACGGCGTTGGGAATAATGTTGCGTTCACGCAGCAAGGCATACACCTGCGCCAGCATGCGGTCGGCCAGTTCCACCGATTCCCCCATGTCATTCATTACAGCTCCGTTATTCACTCGTCTTACCCCGTTAATGTCTCTGAGGGTAAATTAGCGACGGAGGTTATAAGTTTGTAGCGAGTTGTTTTCCACTTCGAAGTGGAAAGGTGTGCAGCGATAGTGATCTGTGCCGCAAAAAGGGCTGGAACCACGATTTATCACCGGAAGAATGTGATTGAGATCGCAAGAGTGGGCCGCAAAATGGAAGGAAGTGCGAACAATGAATGGACGATAAAAATGAAAAAATGTGATGGGGATAGCGTTTACTTATGGGGCGTGCAGTAGCGGGGGATTTTATCCGACCTACGGGTATGCAGGCCGGGTAGCGCAGATTAGCGGAACTTCTTGTGGTTTTCGTTGCGCGTGGTTTTCAGCTCTTCCGCAACGGCTTTCGCCTCTTTAACTTTACCTTCGTTCGCCAGCTTCAGCGCGCCGTCAATCTGGCCGATCAGCGTGTCAAAGCCGTGGCGGAAATCTTTCATCTCCGGGCTGTCCGGGGATTTGTTTTCCAGCTTCGGCGGCGTACCTTTTTGCGCGTCCAGCGCGGCTGCACGCATTTTGGTTAACGCGTCTTTCAGTTCAGTCGCATTATCCGTTTTTTCGACAATTTTCAGGTTGTCGTTGAGGATCCCCATGTCATCTTCGAGATCGGCTGCAAACGCAGAAGAACCAAGAACCAGCGTTGAAGCCGCGACGATCGCTAACAGGTGTTTACGCATTGCTCACTTCCTTTTTATTATTAAAAATTAACGCCTTAACGAGTATTACTGCCCGGCGATTTTCATCTCCGGTAACAATACCGAACCACATTGGATATTACTGCGCGTTTCAATATCGTTCCCCACGGTCACAATATTGCGCCACATCTCTTTTAAGTTACCGGCGATGGTAATTTCACTCACCGGATACTGAATTTCACCATTTTCGACCCAGAAGCCCGCCGCGCCGCGCGAGTAATCGCCGGTAATGCCGCTTACGCCCTGTCCCATCAGCTCAGTAACCACAAGACCTGTGCCCATCTCTTTGAGCAACTGCTCGAAGCTTAGACCTTGTCCCGGAATTCGCCAGTTGTGGATCCCGCCCGCATGCCCAGTGCTCTTCAGGCCCAGCTTACGTGCGGAATAGTTAGTCAACAGCCATTGAGTCAGCACGCCGTCTTTAATGATGTCACGGCGTTCAGTCCGTACCCCTTCACTGTCGAACGGCGACGACGCCAGTCCCTTCAGCAGGTGCGGATGTTCTTCAATAGTCAGCCATTCCGGCAGAATTTGTTTGCCCAGCGAATCCAGCAGGAAGGTGGATTTGCGGTACACAGAACCGCCGGCGATCGCGCCGACCAGGTGTCCGAACAGTCCGGTCGCAACTTCGTTGGCGAAAATCACCGGCGCTTTCATGGTGGACAGCTTACGCGGAGACAGGCGTGATAAGGTACGGCGAGCACAGTCAGCCCCCACCCACTCCGGCGTTTGCAGATCGCCCATCGCCCGGCCAATGGTGTAGGCGTAATCACGCTCCATATCACCATTTTCTTCCGCGATCACGCAGCTGGAAAGGGAATGACGCGTGGAGCAGTAGCCCTGCAGCATGCCGTGGCTGTTACCAAACACTTTGATGCCATAGTGGCTGTTAAAGCTGCCGCCTTCGGTATTGGTGATACGCTTATCAGCCTGCAGCGCCGCCTGTTCAGCACGAGCGGCCAGTTCGATGGCTTCATCAGGGGAAACTTCCGCCGGGTGGAACAGGTCCAGATCGGGCGCATCAAAGGCCAGCAGTTCTTTATCTGCCACGCCTGCGCACGGATCCGGCGAAGTGTAACGTGCAATGTCCAGCGCAGCCTGCACGGTGCGTGCAATCGCCTGCGGGCTTAAATCGGTGGACGATGCGCTGCCCTTACGGTTCTGGTGATAAACCGTAATCCCCAGTGCACCATCGCTATTGAATTCGACGTTCTCCACTTCACCATAACGGGTGCTGACGCTAATACCCGTGGTCTTGCTCACAGCGACTTCCGCGCCATCCGACTTACCTGACGCTAATTCCAGTGCCGTCGAGACTGCTTCTTCCAGAATCTTACGCTGCGCTTCAACTTGTGAGATTACTTTCATCGCAAATGCCATAATGTAGAGAGAGTTTCTCTGAAGTCTAACAGAGAACCGTTTTTCAGTGCGCATCTTAACTGGTAACATTAGCCTCTTTTTTTAAGGAGCCTGAAATGACAAAGCAGCCCGAAGACTGGCTCGACGACGTTCCCGGTGATGACATCGAAGACGAAGACGATGAAATTATCTGGGTCAGTAAAAGTGAAATTAAACGCGATGCCGAGGAGTTAAAACGCCTGGGTGCGGAACTGGTTGATCTGGGGAAAAACGCGCTGGATAAGATCCCGCTTGATGCGGATTTACGTGCCGCCATTGAGCTGGCCCAGCGTATTAAGATGGAAGGACGCCGCCGCCAGCTGCAGTTGATTGGCAAAATGTTGCGCCAGCGCGATGTTGATCCTATTCGTCAGGCGCTGGACAAGCTGAAAAATCGTCACAACCAGCAGGTCGTTGTCTTCCATAAGCTGGAGCAACTGCGTGACCGAATGGTTGACGGTAGCGATGAAGCCATCGAAGAAGTGATGAATCTGTGGCCTGACGCCGACCGCCAGCAACTGCGTTCGCTGGTGCGTAACGCCAGGAAAGAAAAAGCGGGCAACAAGCCGCCAAAATCTTCCCGCCAGATCTTCCAGTATCTGCGTGAACTGGCGGAAAACGAGGCGTAATTCCGCAAAGGATGCCCCATCCCTTGGGGCACCACCTTTACAACGCCATCACATGATGGCGCAAATCCTCATTAAAGCGCTGGTAGCATTCTGCATCTATTGCGTGCGGATAGCTCAGCACAATCAGTTCATGGTCAGCAATCCCCTGATGATACGCCGGATGCGTATGCGGCCATTCATTCGCACAAAACCCCATCGACTCATAAAAGCGTAAACGTTTATTAGCGATATCCGTTGTTAACGGATCAATCTCCAGAATCGTCATCGGAGAACGGGTGAGAATAGTGTGTAACACCTTTTTGCCATAGCCTTGCGAACGTAGCGCGCCATCAATCGCCAGATGCTCGATATACATATATTCGCCGAAATCCCAGCAACCGCTGAGCCCCACAAATGTCGTACCGTCAAACCACGCTTCCAGCGCATAGTGCGGGTTACTTAACGCCAACTGTTTCGCTGGCATTTCCCGCTGCTCATGCCAGGGAAACGACTGAGCGTAAAGCGCATCCAACGGGAGAAAAAGTGCCGAGGTGGTAGACGCTATTTTTTCGCGAGTGAGCATAGTTAATACCGTTGTAGACAATCACGACCCTGCCAGAAAAACGTTATGCCTGTACCGCCTGGCGTTATTTTACTCTTCCGCTTCTGCCTGAGCTTTCTTCGCCAGGCCATCCAGCAGTTTTTGATGAATACCACCAAATCCGCCGTTGCTCATCACCAGAATGTGATCGCCTGGCTGCGCGGTTTTCACCACCATATCTGCCAGGGCATCCACATCGCCACTCCAGTGTGCCGGCTGAACGCAGGCTTCAGCGACTTCGGCTACCTGCCACGGAATATGCGGAGGTTGCAGCAGGAACACTTCGTCCGCACGGCCTAGCGACGGCGCCAGATCGTCTTTGCACAGGCCCATTTTCATGGTGTTCGAGCGAGGTTCCAGCACTGCGATGATGCGCGCCGTACCGCCCACTTTACCGCGCAACGCCGCAAGCGTTGCCAGAATGGCCGTCGGGTGATGGGCAAAATCGTCATACACCGTCACGCCATTGGCTTCACCGCGCAGCTCAAGACGACGACGGGCGTTAATGAATGAACCGAGCGCATTAGCTGCATCTGCAGGTACGACGCCCACATGGCGCGCGGCCGCAATCGCCATCAGACCGTTATGCATATTGTGCTCGCCCACCAGGCCCCACTTCACTTCGCCGACTTTTTCACCGTCCAGCCACACTTCCCACTCAGAAGCATCGGTGGTCAGTTTTTTCGCCTGCCAGTGACCTTGTTCGCCCACCAGCTCTTGTTCGCTCCAGCAGCCCATCGCCATCGTTTGTTTCAGATTGATGTCGTTTTCCGGGTAGATGATGCGTCCCTGGCCCGGCACGATACGCACCAGGTGATGGAACTGTTTCTGGATCGCTTTCAAATCGTCAAAGATGTCCGCGTGATCGAACTCAAGGTTGTTGAGGATCAGCGTACGCGGGCAGTAATGCACGAATTTAGAACGCTTGTCGAAGAACGCGCAGTCGTACTCATCCGCTTCAATCACGAAGAAGTCGCTTTCGCCCAGACGCGCAGAAACCTCGAAGTTACCCGGTACGCCGCCGATCACAAAGCCAGGCTTATAGCCGCAGGCTTCGAGGATCCAGGTCGCCATTCCGGCGGTGGTGGTTTTGCCGTGCGTACCCGCAACCGCCAGTACCCAGCGGTCGCGCAATACAAAGTCATGCAGCCACTGCGGGCCAGACATGTACGGAATGTTCTTCTCGAGAACCGCTTCCACGCACGGATTACCACGGGTCATGGCATTGCCGATGATCACTAAGTCCGGCTGCGGGTCGAGCTGGCTGGCATCGTAACCCTGAATCAGATCAATGCCTTGCTTCTCAAGTAAGGTACTCATCGGCGGATACACATTGGCGTCCGAACCGGTTACTTCATGACCGAGCGAGCGCGCCAGCATCGCCAGACCGCCCATGAAAGTGCCACAAATTCCCAAAATATGAATGCGCATACGTCACTATCCTTTTTTAATCTGGGGGCCATTTTACGCACATGTCCGGCAAGTGAGAAACGCATTTCAGGATATTCCGCAGTTTGCTGGCGCGATTCACCTAAGCGCAACAATGGAAATATTTGTTAATATTGTTGCGGTCGCTTTACTCCACATAAATTGCAGGGAAAGTGTTATGAAAACGTTAGGTGAATTTATTGTCGAAAAGCAGCACGAGTTTTCTCATGCTACCGGTGAACTCACTGCTTTGTTGTCGGCAATAAAGCTGGGCGCCAAGATCATCCACCGCGATATCAACAAGGCCGGTCTGGTCGATATCCTGGGTGCCAGCGGTGC
>OGST01000065.1_pt1 | contig 99020 bp, 86 predicted proteins | sample 1574021 | NCBI WGS metagenome assembly OGST01 (sample SAMN03295847, study PRJEB24534) | human gut metagenome | isolation source: fecal sample 7 from infant 6 | host: Homo sapiens | place: USA: Pittsburgh, PA | collected 2014-07 | reverse complement strand
TTTTTATATTTATTCAATAAATTTTTAATAAAATGTTAATTAAATAACTCTCTTGATGATATTAAGTTAAAGAGGAAGAAAATAAAAGAAAATTGAAGTATTTTAGAGAAAAATAAAATTAATAGAATAAATTAATAATTAATACAGAAAAATGAAAGAATGAAACTTTTGAATAAATTGTTAACAAAGGTTATTATTTAAATATAGTTGGTAGCTATTATTCAAGACAAAAATTTAGAGCGTGATAAATTTTTGTCTTAGGTAATAGTTGTTAATTGTTAAAGCTTAAGTATTAAACTTAAGTTTCTAAAATTATAAATTAAACAATAACAACAGAGGAGGCGTTTATTATGCCAAGTAAATCAAGTGCAAATGCAAAAACACTTACTTTGTTTGGGTTCTTTGCTATGACAGCATCAATGGTAATGACAGTATATGAATACCCTACATTTGCAACATCAGGATTTCATTTAGTATTTTTCTTAATCGTAGGCGGACTTTTATGGTTCTTACCAGTTGCGTTATGTGCAGCAGAAATGGCAACTGTAGATGGATGGGAAGAAGGCGGTATCTTTGCTTGGGTAGGTAATACTTTAGGTGAAAGATGGGGATTCGCAGCAATCTTCTTCCAATGGTTCCAAATAACAGTTGGATTTGTTACAATGATTTATTTTATATTAGGGGCTCTATCTTATGTGCTAAATTGGCCAGCATTAAATAGTAATCCATTAATAAAATTTATAGGTGTTTTAATCATATTCTGGGGATTAACTTTCTCACAATTTGGAGGAACTAAAAATACAGCTAAAATAGCTAAAGCAGGATTTGTTTTCGGAGTTGTAGTTCCAGCAATTATATTATTTATATTAGGTATAATGTACATAGCAAAAGGTAATCCAGTACACGTTGATTTAAGTGCACATGCTCTTATACCTGACTTTACAAAGGTAAATACATTAGTTGTATTCGTATCATTTATATTAGCATACATGGGAGTTGAAGCATCAGCATCACATGTTAATAAATTAGAAAATGCAAGCAAAAACTATCCATTAGCTATGTTTATACTTGTTGTATTAGCAATAGTTCTTAATACAGTAGGTGGTTTAACAGTAGCAGCAGTTATTCCTGCTGAGCAATTAAACTTAAGTGCTGGTGTTGTTCAAACATTCCATCAATTAGTAGTTGTAAACTTAGGTGAAAGTTTTGATTGGATAACAAGAATAGTAGCTTTACTATTAGCTTTAGGAGTTATGGCAGAAGTAAGTTCATGGGTTGTAGGTCCTTCAGAAGGTATGTATGCAGCAGCTAAAAAAGGATTATTACCTAAAAAATTAACTGAAGTTAATAATCATGAAGTTCCAGTTCCATTAGTATTAGTTCAAGGTTTAGTAGTTACTATATGGGCAGCTGTTTTAACATTTGGCGGTGGTGGAAATAACGTTTCATTCCTTACTGCAATATCATTAACAGTTGTTATATACTTAGTTGGATATTTATTATTCTTCATAGGATATATTATTTTAATATTAAAACATGGAGATTTAAAACGTGCTTATCATGTACCAGGTGGAAAAACATTTAAGATGATAGTAGCAATAGCAGGATTCGCTGTATCAGTATTTGCTTTAGTTATTTCATTCGTACCACCATCACAATTAACAGGAAAAAGTGTATCAGAATATTTAACTATACTATCAATAAGTTTCATAGTAACAGTTTTAATTCCATTTATAATTTATGCTTTACATGATAAATGGAATAAATAGCAGAAATAAATTAGAGTTATATTTGAAGTAGCCTAAAAGTATAGGCTACTTCAAACATTTTATAGAGAAATAATTAAAAGTTTTGAAATTTTAACTATGTAATAAAAGAGGTGAGGAGTATGAATTATTATATAAGCATATTATTTAGAGCCATACCATTATTAATGGGAATAATATGCCTTACTTATGGATCATACATATATACACTTGGAGATAAATTTGGCAATGGATATATAATAGCTAGTCATGTAATAATATTTTTTACTGCCATATGTATAGCTTTATTTACTACAGCAGCAACAATAATAAGACAATTAATAAATAAATATAATTCATTTTTAAGTTTATTCTCCCTACCATTGGATATTTATGTGCAGCAATAAGTATGGTAGGAGGATTATATTTTGCTTTAAACAATGGAGGAAATCCTGCATATTTTGTGGCTGGAAACATAGGCTTTGGTGTGGGACTGATAGCATGTTGTGTATCTACAGTGGCATTATCATCAACAAAGTTTTTGCTTATACCAAGTAATAGTAAAAATTTAAAAGAAGGTGAAAAACCTAAGGGATGTTTTAGTAAAGAAATGTCCTATGTACTTATAGCTATTCCTATATTATGTACTTTAATAGGACTAATATTTTCATTTAATCTCTTAAGACATACAGATAAGGTACCTAGTTTGGTAGCTGGATTTGTACTATTTGGCATATCTTTAGTTTGTGGAAGTTTAATATCATTAGTAGCTAGTGTTTGTAGACAAATACAAAATAATTTTACTAATAAGGAGCGTTGGAAATGGTCCATATTAGTTATTGTATTAGGAAGTATAAACCTTATATTAGGAATATGTGTGCTTTTATTTAGTAAAAATCAAACTTTTATAGCACCGGGATATGTATTAATAGGTTTAGGGTTAGTATGCTATAGTATTTCAAGTAAGGTATTATTACTTGCTTCAGTGTGGAGAAGAAAGAGTAAGTTATCTAAGAGAATTCCTTTAATACCTGTTATAACAGCCTTAGCTTGTTTATTTTTATCAGCATATTTATCAGAGGCTGAATTAGTTAACATGGCATATTTTGTACCAGCTCATGTCATGGTTGGATTAGGAGCTATATGCTTCACATTATTCTCCATAGTGTCAATATTAGAGAGTGGTACATCAAATTAAATTTATGTATTTTATGGAAGTGAATTTTTAAGGATTCACTTCTTTTTTTATAAATATTTAATGAAAATAAAGGTTTATAAATATTGAATCTATTAAGGTGTTATTGAAAAGAAATTTTTTGCTTAAATATTTAATAAAATGTTAATGAAATATAAATTTTAAAATATATTTTATATAAGGATATATTTAATCAACATTTTGTTATATATGCATTATTTTATTAAAATATGAAATAATAAGTTTGTTTGAAATAAAATAATTAAAAATATGGAGCTTATTTTAAGTATTTATTAATAAAAATCATTCTAAAATATTTTATAGAGAAAAAAAGAGGAAATTGAAGAAATTAAGAGTATTAGAGAGAAAATTTAAATGTTAATAAATAAATAATAAAATATTAACAAAATGTAACGAATTGACGAATTTAAATATTATACCAAAAGGTGTATTATATAAATAACTTGATGAGGTAGTCATTAAGGTAATATAGATAAAATGATTTATATAACTAAAAATTACTCTTAATTTCTTGAATGTTATGAAGAGATTAAGAGTGGTTTTTAGCTAAATTAGGAGGTATTTAAAATGCTTTTTGGAAAAAATGAATTAGGTAGTCAATTTGAAACACCAATATTTGGTACTGTGGAAAGTAATGAATCTATTCCTAAATATGAATTAGCTAAAAAATCAATTGCACCACAAGTTGCATATAGATTAATTAAGGATGACTTACTAGATGAAGGTAATGCTCGTCAAAACTTATGTACTTTCTGTCAAACTTACATGGATGATGAAGCTGTAAAATTAATGGCAGAAACATTAGAAAAAAATGCTATAGATAAATCAGAATATCCTCAAACAACTGATTTAGAAAATCGTTGTGTAAATATATTAGCAGATTTATGGCATGCACCAAAGGATGAAAGTTTCATGGGAACTTCAACAGTTGGATCATCAGAAGCTTGTATGCTTGGTGGTATGGCTATGAAATTTAGATGGAGAAATAGAGCTAAAGCTTTAGGTATGGATGTTACATCAAGAAAACCAAACTTAGTAATTTCTTCAGGATACCAAGTATGTTGGGAAAAATTCTGTGTTTACTGGGATATAGAAATGAGATTAGTTCCAATGGACGAAGAACATATGAGCATAAATGTAGATAAAGTTTTAGACTATGTTGATGATTATACAATAGGTGTAGTTGGAATACTAGGAATTACTTACACTGGTAAATATGATGATATTAAAGCCTTAGATAAAAAACTTGAAGAGTATAATAAAACTGCAAAATTAACAGTTCCAATGCATATAGATGCTGCTTCAGGTGGTATGTTTGCTCCATTTATAGAACCAGAACTAGAGTGGGACTTCAGACTTAAAAACGTTGTTTCAATAAGTACATCAGGTCATAAATATGGACTAGTTTATCCTGGTATAGGTTGGGTATTATGGAGAGATAAAGAATACTTACCACAAGAATTAGTATTTGACGTAAGCTACTTAGGAGGAAAAATACCAACAATGGCAATTAACTTCTCAAGATCAGCTAGCCAAATTATAGGTCAATATTATAACTTCTTAAGATATGGATTTGAAGGATATAGACAAATACATCAAAGAACAAAAGATGTTGCTATGTTCTTAGCATCTGAACTTGAAAAAACTGGATTATTCCAAATATACAATAATGGTGAAAACTTACCAATAGTTTGTTATAAATTAAGAGATGATGTAAATGTTGATTGGACATTATATGATCTAGCAGATAGATTATTAATGAAAGGATGGCAAGTACCAGCTTATCCATTACCAGCAGACTTACAAGATACAATAATTCAAAGAATTGTTTGTCGTGCTGACCTTAGCCATAACTTAGCTGAATTATACTTAAGAGACTTAAAAGCAGCTATAGAAGATTTAAATAACGCAAGAGTTTTAAATCAAAAATCTAAAACAGGAGTACAAGGATTTACTCACTAGTATATAATAAAAAACTCTCCTTAAAGTAAAAACTTTAGGAGAGTTTTTTCTATTATTAAGTATATTTACTAGAAATATTATTTTCTATTGATTATAATATTATATTATGTTAAGAATATAATTAAATATTATAAAGAAAATGCTTTTATTATTTTGTATTTAAGGTTACAATTAATATAAAGTAAATTTTCCACAAGGGAGGAAAGATTATGTCAGATAAAGATTTAAACAAATGCTGCGGAGGTAACTGCGGTTGCGGAAGCGAAAAAGAAGAAAAGCATGAAGGATGCGGATGTGGTGGACACGGTCACGATCATGGACATGACCATCATGAAGGATGCGGATGCGGAGATGAACATTTAGAGCATTTCGTTGTAGATTTAGAAGATGAAGAAGGAAACACAATAACTTGTGATGTTATTGATGCTTTTGAATATAAAGATGAAGAGTACGTTTTAGTACAACATCCTGATGAATCAGTTTACCTATTCAAATCTCAAGGTGAAGAAGGAGAATTAGTTCTTCCTTCAGAAGAAGAGTTTGATGAAGTTGTTAAATTCTACGAAGAAAATGTAGCTGAATAATAAAAAAAGATGATGTTTTACATCATCTTTTTTTTAGTTTATAATATTTTTTATAAATTTTATTTGAAGTGTGGTGTATGATATGGAGAAATTAGCTATATTTGATGTTGATTTTACCTTAACTAGTAAGGAAACTTTACTACAGTTATTTAAATTTTTAATAAAAGAAGATAAGAAAAACTTAAGATTTTTACCAAGGGCTGCTTTTTCAGGGATTATGTATGGATTAAAGTTTTATGATGAAAAAAAGGTTAAGCAATCATTTCTTAAATTTATAGATGGAGTAGAGGAGAAGGATTTAAAAATCCTTGTGAAAAAATATTATTATGAGGTTTTAAGTAAGATAATTTATAAAGATTCTATTGATATGATGAAAAAGTTAAAATCAGAAGGATATAAAATTTACTTAATATCAGCTTCGCCAGAATTTTATTTAAATGAGCTTTATAATATAAAAGAAGTGGATGTTATAATAGGAACAAGGTTCTCATTTAATGAAGGAAAGTTTGAAAGAAAAATGGTAGGGGAGAACTGCAAAGGGGAAGAAAAGGTTAGAAGGCTTAAGGAATACTTACAAGAAAATAATATAGAGGTAGATTATAAAAACTCATATATGTTTTCAGATTCTCTTTCAGATAAACCTTTATTAGATCTAGTAGGAAATGGCTACTTAATAAATTATAAGAAAAATAATAAGGATTATAAGATTTTAAATTGGAAATAAAAAGCAATCTCTATTTAGAGATTGCTTTTATCTTAATTAAAATTATTTACTAACTCTTGTTGTGATTATTTGAGTTAATGGTGGTACAACTTGTTTCTTTCTTGAAAGAACTCCAGGTAAGAAAGTAGTTGAGTCCTCTAATTTAACTTTGAATGCTTCTTCAGCTATTTCAGGACTTCTTCCAGCCACTAATATTTGTGAACCTTCATTTATTATGTCAGTAAGTAATAACATAATCATTTCTAATCCCATTGATTCAGCCTTTTGATTCATGTAATCTAACATTTCACCTTTTAAAGGCATGAATCCTTCTATGTCCATTGTGTTAACTTGGGCAACACCTACTTTAACACCTTCAATTGTGAAAGGTTTGAAGTCAGCATTGAATATTTCTTCAATAGACTTTCCTTTTAATGAAGTACCAGCTTTAAACATTTCTTTAGCAAATGTTTCAGGAACTATTCCTGCTATTTCAGCAAGTTTTCTGCACATTTTCACGTCTTGTGGAGTACAAGTTGGTGATTTAAATAATAATGTGTCTGAAATTATAGCTCCACATAAAAGTCCAGCAGCTTCTCTTGATGGTCTGATTCCATTTTCGAAGAATCTCTTAGCAACTATTGTTGAAGTACTTCCAAGAGGTTCATTTCTGAAGTATATAGGGTTACCAGTTTGTATATCTGCAACTCTATGATGGTCTATGATTTCTAATACTTCAGCATCTTCTAAACCATGTACTGATTGACCTCTTTCGTTATGGTCAACTTGGATAACTTTTTTCTTATGAGTAGAAATTAAGTGGAATCTTGCAATTGAACCAACTACTTTGTTATTTTCATCTATTACAGGATAGTTACTGTATCTAGTTTCACTCATTGTTACTTTTACATCTTCAACTAAATCATCAGTAGATACAGCCACTAAGTTATCTTTAGTCATAACATAGTCTACTGGTAAACTTTGAACGATTAATCTTGATGCAGTGAATGAATCATGAGGAGTTGTAATAACAGTTATGTTATTTTTCTTAGCAAGTTCTATTATTTCTTTAGAAGGTGTATGTCCACCTGTTACTATTAATAAAGAAACTTTTAACTCTATTAATTCAGCTTGTATTTCAGCTCTATCTCCAGCTATAGCTATGTCGCCTTCGCTTATGAATTCTTTTAAAGATTCAGCTTGCATAGCAGCAACTACAACTTTTCCTGGGAATACTTTTCTTTCTTCATTTATGTTTTGAGCTTCAGCAGATAATGTATCTAATATGTTATCTAATGAAGTAGCACTTTTAGCAAGAATATTGCTATCCCAAATATCCATGTATGTTGCAGTTATGTTTGATGTTGATAACATTCCAAGTAAGTGGTTATTTCCATCAGCAACAGGGATTGATTTTAAGTTTTTATCTCTCATTATGTTCCAAGCCATTTTTAATGAAACTTCTGGAGCTAATGGAGCTATTTTATCCATTTCTAAATCTTCAACTTTTAGTTTAACTGTTTCTAAAAATTGAGGTGCTTCTACACCAAAATAATCAAGTATGTATTGAGTCTCTTGGCTAACATTTCCTAATCTAACTGGTATAGCAGGAGTGTCTTGAGTTTTGTTTTTAAATTCAGCATATGCTAAAGCAGCACATATTGAATCTGAATCAGGATTTTTATGTCCTGTAATGTATATAACATCCTTCATTTAGGTTGCCTCCTTTGTTATTCGAAATTTTTTAATTCATGAATATATTTTAATTCCTAAATTATGAAAAGTAAAGTTTAACAACACTCATTTTATCATAGTTTAATAGAATTTTCTATGAGGTAAAATTTAAGAATTATTCTTAATATAGGGTGTTACATAAGAAATTTTTTAGTTCTAAAAGCAAGTTGTTTAAACATATATTACAATAGATTGCTAGGAAAAGAAGGAGGAACAAGAAGTTATGCATGAGAAAGAACTCTTTAGAGGGTTAACAACTCAAGAAGCTAAACAAAGAATAGAAAAATTTGGATTAAATGAAATAACAGAAAAGAAAAAGGTATCTGCTATAAAAATATTATTACAACAATTTAATGATTTTATAATATGGGTTTTAATTGGAGCTACTATTATATCGGGACTTATGGGCGATGTTGCAGATGCTATTACTATATTTGTTATTGTTGTAATAAACGGAATTTTAGGATTTGTACAAGAATTTAAGACAGAAAAATCTTTAGATGCGTTAAAATCCTTAGCAGCACCTACTTGTAAGGTATTAAGAGATGGGAATATTAAGGTAATTAATGCTAATGAATTAACTATAGGGGATGTTGTAATATTAGAGGCTGGAGATAGAGTTCCTGCTGATGGAGAAATCTTTGAGTGTACAAACTTTATGATTGATGAGTCATTACTTACTGGAGAATCAGTTGGAGTTAACAAAACAAATAATTCTAAAGAAGCTTCTTTAATTTACATGGGGACTAAAGTATTAAAAGGTAAAGGAAGATTTAGAGTAACAGCTATAGGTATGAGTACAAAAATGGGATCTATAGCAGATATGTTACAGGACATAGAAGAGGAAAAATCTCCTCTTAAAGAGAGATTAGATGGATTAGGGAAAATTTTACTTGTATTATGTTTAGCTATATGTGCTTTAGTAACTATATTAGGTATTATAAGAGGAAATGATTTAACAGAGATGTTCTTACTAGGTGTTAGTTTGGCAGTAGCGGCTATACCAGAAGGATTGGCGGCCATAGTAACTGTTTCTTTAGCTTTAGGAGTTTCTAGAATGTTAAAAAGAAATGCCTTAGTAAAGAAATTACCAGCTGTTGAAACACTAGGATGTACCTCAGTTATATGTAGTGATAAGACTGGTACCTTAACTCAGAATAAGATGACTGTTAAAGAAATTTTTGTAGATGGAAAGCATTGTAGATTAGATGTAGATAAAATTCCAAATTCACCTATTTTAATGAAAGCCTTTGTTTATTGTAATGATTGTAATTATGACTTTTCAAAGGATAAGTTAGATGATGTATTAAATGGTGATCCTACAGAAACAGCCTTAATAAAGGCATATTTTAATAATGTAGATGTATTAAAAAATACAGTATCTAATGTAAATAGAGTTTTTGATATACCTTTTGATTCAAGCAGAAAAATGATGTCAGTTATAGTTAAGGAGAATGGAAGAGAGGCTTGTTATGTAAAAGGTGCTCCAGAAAGACTTATAAATAAATGTAGATATATACATGAAGAAGGAAGAGTTAAATTACTAACTTCTCAAAAGAAACAACAAATATTAAATGTTGTGGAGAATATGAGTAATAGGGCACTAAGATGTATAGGAGGCGCATATAAAGTAGAAAATTTAACTAGAAGTGAAAGTCTTGAAAATGAACTTATATTCCTTGGAATTGCAGGGATAATAGATCCACCTAGGCCAGAGGTTAAGGACTCAGTTATAAAATGTAGATTAGCAGGAATAACTCCTGTAATGATAACTGGTGACCATAAAAACACTGCCTTTGCCATAGGAAAGGATTTAAATATTGCAAAATCTCAAGATCAAGTAATAACTGGAGAAGAATTAGACAAATTAGATGATAAAGAACTTAAAAAGAGAGTTAATAAGCTGAGAATATTTGCTAGAGTTACGCCTAATCATAAGCTTAGAATAGTTAAGGCCTTTAAGCAAAATGGAAATATAGTTGCCATGACTGGAGATGGAGTAAATGATGCTCCAGCTATAAAAGAAGCTGATATTGGGGTTGCTATGGGAATTTCAGGTACTGATGTTACAAAGGAAGCTTCTTCAATGATTTTAATGGATGATAACTTTGAAACCATAGTATCAGCAGTAGAAGAGGGAAGAATAATATATGATAATATAAGAAAATTCATAAGATATTTATTGTCATGTAATTTAGGAGAGGTTTTAACAATGTTTTTAGCTACCATATTCTATCTTCCAACTCCTATGTTACCTATACAAATACTTTTTGTAAATTTAGCTACAGATGGACTACCAGCAATAGCCTTAGGAGTAGATCCTGCTGATAAGGATATAATGAATCAACAGCCTAGAAGCAAGAAAGAAGGTATATTTGCTAGGGGACTTACTGAGAAAATTTTAGTAAGAGGATGTTTAATTGGAATATGTACCTTACTAACCTTTATTGTTGGTGGATTATATGGAATGGATTTAAGCACATGTAGAACTATGGCTTTATCAACATTAGTTATGTCTCAATTATTACATGTTTTTGAATGTAGATCAGAAAGACATTCAATTTTTGAAATAAAATTATTTACTAATATGTACTTGGTAGGTGCAGTAGCAATATCAATACTTATGTTATTAAGTATTATTTACATTCCTTTCTTTAGTGGAATATTCCATACCACAGTACTAGGTATAAATCATTGGTTAATAGTTTTATTCTTCTCAACAATAATATTCTTTATAAATAGCTTATATTTATTTATAAAAGTAAAGAAATAAATTTAATGAGATATATAAATTATTATTTTTTTAATTTTAATATAAAAATGGTGTGTATCAAAATAATTTTTTATAAAACTTATAAACAATATGAAGAGAATATCTAGATAAGCTTTAGAATTTAAATTATTAGCGAAATCTAGTAATTCTCAGAATATGTTTGTAAGCTTTAAATAAAAAAAGCTGTATTAATATACAGCTTTTTATCTTTGTTTAAATTGTTGTTGTCTAGCTTTCTTTAATTGTGAATGGTCTACAGGTACTAAATCTTGTTTAGTAGTTAAGTTAAGTATGTTATTTAGAGCAATATACTCTTTTTCATTTTCCTTATTTGATTTAAGTCCTTGAACTATAACATTATTTCCTTTTTTCACACTTATGAAAGTAGGTTTTTTAAACCAACGATTCTTCTTATATACGCATTTTATTATTTGCTTACTTCTCTCAGGTTTAACTATTAAAGTAACAACTAATTTGTGGAATATCCAAAGAATAGTTTTTTCTTCGATTTTTTCAGAAATTACGCTTCCTTGAAATTGAGCCATTCTATCGCCGTATTTTTCAAGATAAGAATCAGTGTAATATTTAGATAATTTTTCTTTGAAACCCATAATTATAACTCCTTTTAAGTTGACGAATTTACATTTATTATTACTATAAATACATATTATATGATAGATAGTATTATAACATAATATTAAATATATTAAAATACTTTGATAGTGTCCAAAAGCCCACAGAATAAGAATTTTATATAAACATGTAGTGTTAAATTTATTCAATGTAAATATTTAAATTATAGACTTATTAGAATTTATATTCTATAATTAAATATGTAATGAAAATGTTATCTTAGGAGGAAGTATTATGGATAAACAACAATTAGCAAAAATGATAGACCACACTATATTAAAACCAGAAGCTGATAAGGCATCAATAGAAAAGCTTTGCAAAGAAGCTTTAGAATACAATTTTGCTTCAGTTTGCATAAACCCTACTAATGTAGAATTAGCAGCTAAACTTTTAAAAGGCAGCGAAGTAAAGGTTTGTACAGTAATAGGTTTCCCTTTAGGAGCAAACACTATGGAAGTTAAAGCTTTTGAAACTAAAGATGCAATAGCAAAAGGTGCAGACGAAGTTGATATGGTTATAAACATAGGAAGATTAAAAGATAAAGATTATGAATATGTAGAGAAAGATATAAAAGCTGTTGTAGATGCGGCTGATAAGAAAGCGCTTACAAAAGTTATAATAGAAACTTGTCTTTTAACTGAAGAAGAAAAAGTGAAAGCTTGTGAATTAGCTAAAAAAGCAGGAGCAGATTTCGTTAAAACATCAACTGGATTCTCAACAGGTGGAGCAACTCCAGAAGATATTAAATTAATGAGAGAAACTGTAGGACCAGAAATGGGAGTTAAAGCATCAGGTGGAGTAAGATCAATAGAAGATGCTGAAGCTGTAATCAAAAATGGTGCTACTAGAATAGGAGCATCAGCTTCAATAGCTATATGTGAAGGAAAAGTTTCAGATTCAACATATTAATATATAACTAAATTAAATAAGATATTTACTTAGTAAAGCCTATAGAAAAATTTCTATAGGCTTTTTTGTCGAAGAAAAAAATAAATAAAAAATAGAAAATGATGGCTAATTTTAAAGTTATAGAATATTAATATAATAAAGTACTTATAAAGAGGAGGTTACTCTATTAAAGCTAAGATTAGTTTTATGAGTGAATTTTTATGAGAAGAGAGTTAACTCCAAAAGAAGTAATTTATAATGAAGATTTTACTAGTGGGATAGGTGAGAAAGAATCCTATGGTAATGAATATCAAGGGGTTTTTAAGAAAATTGATGAAGCATTAAGCATAAATAAAGAAGGATTTAATGTTTACCTAATTGATGAATTTTCAAAACAAAAGCTTAAAGACATAATGGTACATCTAGAAGATAAAATGAAAAGTAGAGGTAAGCCTAAGGATATATGTTATGTTACCTTAGAAGATATTAGGGTTCCTAAGGTTATATTTTTAGAAAATGGAATGGGAGAAAAGTTAGAGGAAACTTTAGAATATCTAAAATCTTTTTATTATGATGAAATATATGATTTTTATAATTCTTCAATAAATAAAGAAAAGGAAGAGATTATAAATGATATACAAAAAAAGAGAAATTATTATATAGGGGACTTAATAAAGAGTGCAAAGGAAGAGGGATTTGATTTAAAAGCTACTTCTTCAGGTTTTGCATTTATTCCTTTAGTAGATGGAGAAGCTATGACAGAAGAGGAGTTTGATGATCTAGAAGAGAATAGTAAAGGGGATATCTCTGTAAAGGCTGACAAGTTAAAAGAGGGAGCGGAAGGAGTTCTTGAAGAATTAAAAAATATAGAATTAGATTCCATTGAAAAATTAAAGGGGATACTTAGAACCTATTTAGAAAATGAATCAGCAAGTGTTAAAGAAAAAATAAAGGATAATTTTAAAGATGAGAATGAAGCTTATAACTATCTTATAGATGTTTGTGAAAGTTTAGAAAACTTATTGATTGATAATTACACAATAAACTTTGATGATGATGAAGAAAAGATAAATGATATTATTTCAAAATATGTTTGTAATATCATAAAAAACAGCAAGGGGCAAGAGGCTCCTAAGGTTATTTTTGAAGAAGATCCAAGCTTAAATAATCTTTTAGGAACTATAGAGTATGAAAATCATAATGGTGTGTATTCAACTGATGTAAAACTTATAAAATCAGGTTCATTACTTGAAGCAAATGAAGGGTGCATAATACTTAGGTTAAGTTCTTTAGTTAATAATGCAAATAGCTATTATTATTTGAGAAGGGCGTTACTTCATGGAAAGATAAATTATGATTTTAATAGAGGATATTTAGAAGTGCTTTCATTAAATGGGTTAAATCCAGATCCAATACCTATTAAGGTAAATGTAATTTTAATAGGAGATTTTGAAAGTTATGATATTTTGTATAACCATGATGAAGACTTCAAGAAAATATTTAGGATTAGAGCTGAATTTTCAAACTTAATAGGAATAGATGAAAATAAAAAATCTTTGGTAGATCTTGTTGATAAAGTCATAATAGATAATGATTTAATAAAGATCTCTACTTCTGGAATCAATGCTATTGGAAAACAATTAGCAAGAAAAGCTGGAACAAGGAAGAAAATTCTTTGGGATATTGATGAAATAGAGAGAGTATTACTTCTTGGAAATGAAGAGGCAAAAAATAATAATAAGTCATTGATAGATAAGGATTCAATAGAAGCGGTTGTAAATCAATGCAGTGAAATTGAAAAAGATTATTTAGAAATGTATGAGGAAAAGAAGATAATTTTAGATATAGAAGATAGAATTATTGGAAGTGTAAATGGATTGTCTGTTATAGATTTTGGTTATATGAGCTTTGGAAAGCCTATGAGAATAACTTGTACTTGTTATAAAGGTAGCGGAAAAATTATGGATGCACAAAGAGAAAGCAATTTAAGTGGAAACATTCATAATAAATCTTTAAATATTCTAAGAGGCTTTTTAAGTAGCTTCTTTAATTCTTATGAAGCTTTACCTGTTGACTTTCAACTAAGTTTTGAGCAGCTTTATGGAAAAATAGAAGGAGATAGTGCTTCTGTGGCAGAAGTAATTGCTATGATTTCTTCTTTAAGTAAAATACCTGTAGATCAAAGCATTGCAGTAACAGGTTCATTAAATCAATTTGGACAGGTGCAACCAATAGGTGGAGTAAATGAAAAAATAGAAGGATTTTTCAATGTATGCAAAAAAATTGGCACTTATATTGGAAAAGCTGTTTTAATACCAGAAAGCAATAAAGATGAGCTTATATTAAATAGTGAAATAGAAGAGGCTGTGAGAAAGGGTGAATTTAAGATATATCTTATGAAAGATATAAATGAAGCTCTTAGTACATTGCTTCTAAATGACACTATGCCTCTTGAAGATATAGGAAATAAAATTAGTGAAGAAATTAAAAAATTTAAGGACAATTAATATCTTATTAAGCCTATAGAGTTTGTTTCTATAGGTTTAATTTATTTTAGTATTATTTGACATAAATAATTAAAATATGTTAAAATATGGAAAAGAAGCTGTGTGGGAGGTGTAACTCTATAAGAGTGATTGTATGTGGTTAGATTTTGAGAAAATAGGAAATGTTTTAGTTGTAAGTTTAATTGGAGAATTAGATCATCATAGTGCAGAAGAAGTAAGAGTAAAAATTGATGATAGGATTAGTAGAGAAAATATAAGAAAGCTTGTATTGGATTTTTCAGGTGTAACTTTTATGGATAGTTCAGGAATTGGTGTTATTATTGGAAGGTATAAAAAGATAAGTATGCGTTCAGGTGAAGTTAACATAATATCTGTAAGTAAAAGCATAAAAAGAGTTTTTGAGTTATCTGGAATATTTAAGATAATAAAGTATTACGAAAATTTGGATGAAGCTCTAAAAGTGGGTTAATGGAGGGTTAGATATGGATAATAAAATGAGATTAGAGTTTTTGGCTAAATCTGAAAATGAAGGATTTGCAAGGGTGAGTGTATCAGCTTTTATTGCTCAGTTAGATCCAACTATTGAAGAATTAACTGATATAAAGACTGCTGTTTCTGAGGCTGTAACAAATGCTATAATTCATGGGTATGAATGTGATGAGAGCAAAGTGGTTATTATTGAGGCTAGTATTTGTGAAGATGAAATAAGTATAACTGTAGAAGATAATGGTATAGGAATAGAAAATTTAGAAGAAGCAAGAGAACCCTTATATACATCTAAACCAGAATTAGAGAGATCAGGTATGGGATTTACTGTTATGGAAACATTCATGGATTCTTTAGAAGTTTATAGTGAAAAGGATAAGGGTACAAAAATAATAATGAAGAAAAAAATGAATACATAGGCAGGTGAATAAAGTCTATGGATATAAGTAGTATTGAGAAAGATAATTTTAATTATGACAAAAATACAACTCTCATAGTCATGGCTAAAGAAGGAAATAAGGAGGCAATGAATAAGCTTATAGAAGTTAATACTCCTTTAGTTTCTTCAATATGCAAGAGATTTACAAATAGAGGGTATGACTATGAGGATATATTTCAGATTGGGTCAATGGGATTAGTTAAAGCTATAAATAACTTTAATGATAGTTTTAATGTTAAATTTTCAACTTATGCTGTGCCTATGATTATAGGTGAAATAAAGAGATTCTTAAGGGATGATGGAATAATAAAGGTAAGTAGAAGCACTAAGACTTTAGCTAAAAAGCTTCATTACAATAAGGAAGAACTAATAAAAAAATTAAATAGGGATCCTACTGTAGATGAATTAGCTGAATACTCTGGTGTTGATAAGGAAGAGGTAATAGTAGCCTTAGAATCAGCAAGTAGTATGCAATATCTATATGATACTATACACCATGATGAAGGAACGCCGGTTCTCTTAATAGATAAACTTAGTGAGAAGGGTGAAGATGATGACATGGTCAATAAAATAGCTTTAAGAGAGGCTATTAGTTCATTAGATTCAAAGGGTAAGCAAATCATAATGCTTAGGTATTTCAAGGATAAAACTCAAATTCAAGTTGCTAAAATGCTTGGTATAAGCCAAGTTCAGGTTTCTAGAATAGAGAAAAAGGTACTAAAAATTATGAAGGAAAAATTAGAAGAGGATTGATTATAAATGAAATGTTTTAGGAGCATTATTTTATGTGAAATTAATCATATAAAATAATGCTCATTTTTTTGTATAGATTAAAAATAAGAACAAATAATATAAGTATATTTTAATAGAAAAGGGTGATTAATATAGCTATGTATGAAAATGACAAAAAAATAAGGACTAAGTTTGATCAACTTGAACAACAAATAAGACCAAAACCAAAGCTTCTTAGAAATTGTATAATGGCATTTATAGTAGGTGGATTAATTTGTGTAATAGGACAATTTGTGAGAAATACTTTTTTATACTATGGCTTCACAGAAGAACAAGTTAGTAGTTTAACACCTATGACTATGGTTTTTTTAGGGGCTCTTTTAACAGGTCTTGGAATATATGATAGAATAGCTGCTAAGGCTGGAGCAGGTACTATAGTTCCTATTACTGGTTTTTCAAATGCCATGGTGTCACCTGCCATAGAATTTAAAAAAGAAGGATTTGTAATGGGAGTAGGTGCTAAAATGTTTACTATTGCAGGCCCTGTTTTAGTTTATGGTACAGGAACCTCTGTAATAGTTGGACTAATATATTACTTATTACTTAGATTTGGAATTGTGGGGTGATAAGAATGAGTAATGATACAAAAAGAGTAGGATCTCAAACAATAGAATTAAAAAGTAAACCTAGAATAATAGCTACATATAGTGTGGTTGGACCTAGAGAAGGGCAGGGGCCTTTAAAAGAATATTTTGATAAAATATTGCAAGATGACTGTAATGGATGTGAAAGCTTTGAAAAGGCTGAAAGTAGCTTAATGATAACTGCTATAGAGGGAGTAATTAAAAAGGGTAATGTAAAAGAAGAGGACGTAGATTATCTTTTTAGTGGTGATTTATTAAATCAGTTAACATCAACAAACTTTGTTGCTAGAGAATTTAAAATTCCTTTTTTTGGAGTGTATGGAGCTTGTTCTACTATGGCTGAATCATTAAGTTTATCATCAATGATTATGGATGGTGATTTTGCAAAGTATGCAATTGCTTCCACATCATCTCACTTTAGTTCAGCAGAAAGACAATTTAGATTTCCTTTAGAATATGGATGTCAAAGAAAAGAATATTCACAGTGGACTGTAACTGGTTCTGGAGCTATGCTTTTAGGAAAGTCAGGAGATTATCCTTATGTTACCCATATAACCACAGGAATTGTTAAGGACTATGGAATTAAGGATGCAGATAATATGGGAGCTGCTATGGCACCGGCTGCTGTAGATACTATATATAAGCATTTTGTTGATACAGGAAGAAAACCTGAAGATTATGATGTAATAGCAACTGGAGATTTAGGAGCTGTAGGGAAGAAACTAACAGAGGAATTATTAAAAGAGTATGGATATGATATTAGTAAGGTTTATATAGATTGTGGAGAAAAGATATTTGATAATGAAAAACAAGGAACTTTTGCAGGCGGAAGTGGATGTGGATGCTCAGCCGTTGTAGCCTGTGGATATTTATATAGAATGTTAAAAGAGAAAAAGTTAAAAAGAGTTTTATTGGTTTCCACAGGAGCTTTATTAAGTTCTACATCTGCCTTACAAGGAGAAAGCATACCAGGAATAGCTCATGCTGTAGCTATAGAATATATTTAAAATAAGTTAGCTATTTTGTGTGAATATTTTGTTATAGAAATTTAATAATGAGGAGATGAGAATTTTGCAAGATTACATAAATGCTTTTTTAGTAGGTGGTGCAATCTGTGTAATAGGACAGATATTAATAGATAAGACTAAACTAACACCAGCTAAAGTATTAGTTGCCTTTGTTTCAATAGGAACAATATTAGGAGCTTTAGGAATATATGAAAAGCTAGTTCAAATAGGTGGAGCAGGAGCCACAGTTCCATTACCTGGTTTTGGGTATGCCTTAGCTAAGGCAACTATAAAAGAAGTAAATGAACAAGGATTAATGGGAGCATTTACTGGTGGATTAAAGGGTGCAGCAGGTGGAATAACTGCAGCTATTTTCTTTGGTTACTTAATGGCATTAATATTTAATCCAAAAACTAAATAAATGATTATAATTTCTATAAAAGGTCAATAATTTTTTCAAAGGAGAGATTCTATGAAAAAGTTTGAGAAAGTTATTGTAAATAGACCTTTAGGATTAATTTGTATTTTTACTATTTTAGGAATTATAACATACTATTTTGGTAGTTTTAACTTAATAGGTACAGCTTTTTTAGTTGTACCTTTAATTTTGTTTAGCTATCTTTTATTAGATATAGAAAATTTTAATATAGGCATAATATTTTTCCTTATAGTTATTTTAAGTTGCACCATTTATTATGAGCCAAAATTTCAACAAGAAGGGGTTCAAGAAATAAGGATAATAGAAGTTACAGATAAAGTTATACTAGGGAAGATAGATGGAAGAATAGTTGAAGTAAGAAACCAAAGTGGAAGTGAACTTGAATATGGAGAAAAAATATATGGAGTTTGTAAATTTAAGAGAAATATTAATTTAGATAGAGGTCATGTTGGACAGGTTTTCTTAAAGAAAGTATTAAAAAGAGAAAAAGACTTAATCTATAAAATAAAAAATATACCAAAGAAGTATTATGAAAACTTAAGTAAAAATTTTTCATCCTCTGAAAGTGCACTTTTAAACGCTGTTTTATGGGGAGATAAAGAAAATTTAACTTATAATCAAAAGGATTTTTTATCAGACTTAGGAGTAATTCATTTAATATGTATATCAGGGTTTCATATAGCCTTACTTTTTTCAATAATTTATAAAAAGTTTTCTTTTAAGATAGCTTTAAGTATATGTACTATTTATGTAATTTTAGTTGGGGCATCTAGTTCAGCATTAAGAGCTTTAATTATGATAACCTTATTAAAGTCTTCTAAAAGGCTATTTAAGACCTATGACCCCTTAAGTTCTATATCATTAGGAGCAGTGATCTTACTTATTTATAAACCTTATAACCTTTTTAGCATGGGATTTTTATTATCCTTTGGTGGAACCTTAGGAATAATTTTATTCTATAAAAAATTATTAGAGGGATTTTATATGTTACCACCAAAGTTAAATGAATACTTAAGCTTAGGATTGTCTGCACAAGCTTTTATATATCCTATTTTGGTAATTGCTTTTGGAAAATTTTCTATTAACTTTTTAATATCAACATTTTTAGTAACTCCAATAATAGTAATATTATTACAGATACTATTAATTTCTATTTTAATTGGTGGAAATTTAATTGGAGTTATAGTATTTTTAATAAATATAATATTCATGGTATTTAGGGGGATTTTAGTATTTTTAGATAAGGTGGTATGGGTTACCCCTTATTTATCCCCAGTGTTTGCAATTGCTTATATGACTATGTTTTTATGGATTTACATGAGTATTAAAGGATTTAAAAAGTTTAAAATAGGAGTTTATTTAGTTATACCTGTTTTGATTTTAAATTTATATGTATTTGGAGCTAAAATTAGAGTTGTTGAAGATAAATGGAATAAGGCTGTAGTTATAGAATCTGGATTTAAGAAAGTTGCCTTAGTAAATAATAATAGTGATTATTTTAAAAAATCCATAATGAAAAAGGAATATGTTAATGAGGTTATTCATTTGAAAAAAGAGTCTCAATTTGAACTGACAAAAAGATATTCAATATCCATAGAAGATAATTTTAATACAATAACTTTAATGCCAGAGAATAGTGATTATGATATAATTGATTTGATTCAAAAGAAAAGTGCGTATATACTTTAACTTATGTAAATAAGTAGCTGGGATTTGAAAGGTTGATATTTTAATGATAGATTTAGACGGTTTATATGAAAATTTGAAAAAAGGAAAGATAGAAAAAAGTTATATATTAGTTGGATTAGATGAGCTTTTAATTAAAGAAGGTATAGAAAATATAATTGATAATGTATTAGATGAAGGATTTAAGGATTTAAACCTAATTAGATTAGATGGTAATAACCTTAATTTTGATGATTTCATGAATGCTTGTGAAACATTGCCTTTTATGAGTGATAAAAAAGTAGTAGTTTTAAATAGAACTAATATATTTAGGGATAAACAAGATAAAGAAACTGAAAAATTATATAAGCAATGTGTAGAATATTTTCAAAATACACCAGAACATTGTGTTTTAATAGCATATACAACTTTAAAGGATAAAAGGGATAGAGTTAATAGATTAAGCAAACTAAAAAAGCTTGAGAAGAGCAGTTGTATAGTTTCTGTTGAAAAGTTAAAAGGGGCAAAACTGCAACAAAAGGTAGGAAGAATCTTTCAAAGATATAATAAAAACATAGGAAAAATAGAATTAAAGTACTTTTGTGACTCAGTAGAAAATAACTTTGATGTTATAGAAAGAGAAGTTGATAAAATAGTAAACTATGTTGGGGAGAGAGAAATAACTAGAAAAGACATAGATTTACTACTTCCTCCTAGGTATGAGGACGACATATTTGATTTAGTTGAGCTTATTTCAATTAAAAGAGCAAAGCAAGCCATAGACTTAATGGATGAATTAATAGGCAGAGGACAAGATCCTATATTTATACTAAGTCAAATCAGAGAGCAATTTCAAAAGTTACACAGGGTAAAAATAAGACTTTCTGAAAAGTATAGAATTGATGAAATAAAGAAAGACTTTTTAGAAGCTAGCAGAGTAAATTTACCTGACTTTGTAATAGAAAAATTTATTAATCAGAGTAAGAAGTTTTCTAATAAACAGCTTAATAAATGTATTAATCTATGTTTATATACAGAAAAGAAACTTAAGAGTAATTCAAACTTAAATAAAAAAACAGAGTTAGAACTTATGATAGTGAGCACTGTAATATAAAAAATCCAGATTAGATGATTCTAATCTGGATTTTTTACTTAAAGAAATACTTCTAATAAAAGAAAATGGTGTTAGAAATTCTAACACCCATATAATTAAGCCATAGCGTTTAACTTAGCAGCTAATCTTGATTTCTTTCTAGCAGCCATGTTTTTATGAACTACTCCTTTAGAAGCAGACATATCTAAAGCTCTAGCAGCTTCAACGTATAAAGTTGCAGCTTCTGCTTTGTTATTAGCTTCAACAGCTACTTCAAACTTCTTTATAGCAGTTTTAAGAGCTGACTTAATCATCTTATTTCTTAAAGTTTTCTTTTCAGTAACTTTTATTCTTTTCTTTGCTGATTTAATATTTGCCATTCTAGTTCACCCCCTTCAACTTTTATAGCGTATCTGCAGTTTTGGGGAATCTGCGTACGAGTTCATTATTAACAAAGGTAATTATAACATCATAAATATATAAGTTCAAGTCTTTTTTCGTGTTTATCGACATAATTATCATTTTTAAGGAGATTATATATAATATATCAATTTAAATTAAAAAGAGGTGGAAAAATGTACAATGTAAGAACTGATTTAGCTGTTGAAAGTAGAGAGATTTATAAACATAGATATAATAGGGAAATTGATGGGGTAGTTTTTGAAGAAAAGACTGTGGAAGAGGATATTAAAGTTACAAATGTTGACATATTAAATGAGGAAGGCGCTAAAGCTATGGGAAAACCTATAGGTAGATATGTTACCATAGATATTCCTGAGTATACTCATTATGATGGTGGCATTATGGATGAGGTTTCTCATGTGGTGGCAGCTTCCTTAGAAGAACTTATTGATTTACCAGAGGAGAGAACGGCTTTAGTAGTTGGGCTTGGAAACTGGAATGTTACACCTGACGCCATAGGACCTAAGGTTGTAGGAAAATTAATGGTAACAAGACATTTAAAGAAGGTTATGCCAGACATAATAGATGATTCAGTAAGACCAGTTTGCGCTATAGCTCCTGGAGTTTTAGGTATAACAGGAATTGAAACTGGAGAGATAATAAAATCATTAGTTGAAAAAATAAAGCCAGATTTAGTAGTTTGTATTGATGCCTTAGCTTCAAGAAAACTAGAAAGAGTGGCAAGGACTATTCAAATAAGCAATACTGGAATATCACCAGGGGCTGGAGTTGGAAATCATAGAATGCAAATAAATGAAGAAAGCTTAGGTATCCCTGTTATTGCCTTAGGAGTACCAACTGTTGTGGATGCAGCTACTATTGCAAATGATGCCATGGATTTAGTTTTAGATGAAATGATAAATCAAGCAGATGCTGGCAAAGAATTTTATAATATATTAAATAACATAGACAAGAATGAAAAGGGAATGATGATAAAGAGCCTTTTAGACCCTTATGTAGGAGATTTAATGGTTACCCCAAAAGAAATAGACGATATAATAGAATCAGTTTCAAAAATAATAGCAAATGGAATTAATATAGCCCTTCAACCTAATATGGTGTTAGAGGATATAAATAAATTTTTAAACTAAGACTGGGTTTAAAATTAAAAGTTTTATTAAGATATTTTTTAGAATTATGAGTGAATTTGAAGAAGAATAAATTAAATATTTACCTAAAGAGAGTAACATAATATTTAACCTAACTTCATATAAATGAAAATATGAGGGAGGGGATAATGTGAGAGGTATTAATAAAAGAGAGATACCCATAGGAGTGATTGTTCTTTTATCTTTACTTATAATATTTATGTTTAGATTTATGAAGATTGCAGCAAGTAAAGACATGAGAGAGAATTTATCATATATACAACTTTTAAATGCAGGAATGCCTGTTGCAAAGGGAACATATTACGATGAGAATGCTTATTTAGAAAGTAATATTACATTAAAAAGTTTAGCCTTAGAAACTTTAAATATAAAGCCTCTAGATCCGATAGAGTTAGTAATGAATGAAGTGCCTTACTTTGGTGCAGTAAATAAAATAGCTTCAATTGATAAAGTTAATTATGTTTCTGCTGAAAAAGTATCTTCATTTGATTTAAATAAAGATAGTATAGATATAGTTTCTGAGGAAGAATCTAAGGGAAGTGCAGAATTAGAAGCTAGTAAGAATAGTGAAGTTTATGATCCAAGTTTAAAAAAGGAACTAGATCAGTCTAAGCCAGAGGTGCTTATTTATCATACTCATAATTCAGAGGGGTATAGTGAAGAGAGAACTTCAAATAATGAAGAACATAACGTAGTTGGAGTAGGAACTTTAGTCGCAAAAGAACTTGAAGAAAACTATGGTATATCGGTTATTCATGATAAAACAAATCACTCAGCTTCATATGAACAGTCTTACAATAAATCTAGAGAGACAGTTAAAAAATATACTAACGAATATGATGATTTTAAAATGGTAATAGATATTCATAGAGATTCTGTTGGAGAGCATAACAAAAAGAATTTAACTGCCAATATAAATGGAGAAAGTTTAGCTAAGGTTATGTTTGTTACAACTAGGAATAACCAATATTTTAATGATGCTGAATCCTTGGCCTATAGATTTATTAATAAAGCCAATGAGCTTTTTCCTGATATTTTAAGAAGACAGGAAACCTATAAGTATAATAGGGGACAAAATGCATTTAACCAAGATTTCAATAAGAATTCAATGCTTATTGAAGTTGGTGCAGAAGTAAATACTTCTAAAGAGGCTCAAGCTACAGCAAAGTATATAGCTAGATTAATAGCAGAAGAATTAAACAGAAAAAGTGAATAAAATAAAAGAATTTTGAACATCCTTATAGATAGTAATCTATGGGGGTGTTTTATTTTGAAAAAATTTATCACTATTCTAACTCTTGGCATAATAGTTTTTTCTATAATTTCTTGGGGGTTTATAGGTGTTAATATAGAAAATACAGAGGCATTTAATAATCAAAATTATGAATTAAGTGAAAAAGTTGATTATGATAGGATAAAAGAAGAAACAGGTATGGATTTAACTATATTTAGTGAAGATAATAGTCCAGTAAAAATATATGAAAATAAAGATGAGGTTTATTTAGTTTTTAAAGAACACACTTTAAACTTAAGTAAAGGATTATTTGGTAACATGCTAATTGGTACCTTTAACCTAGTAAATAAATTAATAAATGATATTAATCAATTTATAGGAAACTATATAATAATGTAAAGTAAAGTATATTGACAGTTTAATGGCACATTGTGATATAATGTAACTTGACTTATTCTACAATGTGGGGGTGAAAACTGTTCAAAAACTTTTTAAATAGTTTAGAGAGCAGGTTTAGATATGGATAAAAAGAAGTATATAAGAAACTTTTCAATCGTAGCTCATATAGATCATGGTAAATCAACATTAGCAGATAGACTTTTAGAGAAAACTGGAACATTAACTCAAAGGGAAATGGAACAGCAAGTATTAGATACTATGGAGCTTGAAAAAGAAAGAGGAATAACAATAAAGTCTCAAGCAGCAAGACTTATCTATAAGAGGGAGAACGGCGAAGAATATATATTAAATCTTATAGATACTCCAGGTCACGTAGACTTTACATATGAGGTTTCAAGAAGCTTAGCAGCTTGTGAAGGTGCTATTCTTGTAGTAGACGCTACTCAAGGGATACAAGCTCAAACTTTAGCAAACTGTTACTTAGCATTAGATAATGATTTAGAAATAGTACCTGTTATAAATAAGGTTGACTTAGCTAGTGCTAGACCAGATGAAATAAAGCAAGAAATAGAAGATGTTATTGGAATAGAAGCAGAGGATGCACCTTTAGTATCAGCTAAAACTGGATTAAACATAGAAGATGTTTTAGAAGAGATAGTTGAAAAAGTTCCAGCACCAGAGGGTGATGAGAATGCTCCTCTTAAGGCTTTAATATTTGACTCATACTATGATAGTTACAAAGGAGTTGTATGTCATATAAGAGTTAAAGATGGTAAAGTTAAACCCGGAACAAAAATTAAACTAATGTCAACAGATAAGGTTTATGAAGTAGTTGAAACAGGAGTATTTACACCAGCTTTAATGCCTTTAAAAGAAGGATTAAGTGCAGGGGAAGTTGGATACATAACAGCTTCAATAAAGAATGTTAGAGATGCCAGAGTAGGTGATACTGTAACAGAGGCAGCTAGACCGACAGAGGAGGCATTACCAGGATATAAACCAGCTATACCAATGGTTTACTCAGGTATATACCCAGTTGATGGAGCTAAGTATGAAGAATTAAAAGAGGCATTAGAAAAGCTTCAAATAAATGATGCTGCATTATCATTTGAACCGGAAACATCAGTAGCTTTAGGATTTGGATTTAGATGTGGATTCTTAGGATTATTACATATGGAAATAATTCAAGAGAGAGTTGAAAGAGAATTTAACTTAGATATAATTACAACTGCACCATCAGTTATATACAAAGTAACTAAGACAAATGGAGAATCTTTTGATTTAACAAACCCAACAAACCTTCCTCCAATGACAGAGATTGCATACATGGAAGAGCCTGTTGTTAAGGCTTCAATTATAACTCCAACTGATTATACTGGAGCTGTAATGGAATTATGCCAAGATAGAAGAGGTAAATTCATAGATATGCAATACTTAGAGGAAACAAGAGTTGTTATACATTATGAAATTCCGTTAAATGAAATAGTATATGACTTCTTCGATACTCTTAAATCAAAAACAAGAGGATATGCTTCATTAGATTACGAATTAAAAGGATATGAGCAATCAAAACTTGTTAAGTTAGATATTTTATTAAATGGAGACAACGTAGATGCTTTATCTATGATAGTTCCAGAAGTTAAGGCTTATCAAAGAGGTAGAGCTATAGCTGAAAAACTTAAAGAAATAATTCCAAGACACATGTTTGAAGTTCCAATTCAAGCAGCTGTAGGTTCAAAAATTATAGCTAGAGAAACTGTTAAAGCTATGAGAAAAGACGTATTAGCTAAGTGTTATGGTGGAGATATTTCAAGAAAGAAAAAACTTCTTGAAAAACAAAAAGAAGGTAAGAAGAGAATGAGACAATTAGGAACAGTTGAAGTTCCTCAAGAAGCATTCATGTCAGTTTTAAAAGTTGACTAATTAATTTCTTTATATAGAGGCAATGATGAATAGTATTAAGTATTCATCATTGCCTTTTGTTTTTAAACCATTAATAACAGTAATTAAATTTTTTTGTTAACTTTAAAAAGGTTTTTAAATATTTTATAGTTAGCTTATTTTTAGATATATTGAATTTAAATTTCTAAAATAAATATTTTTTATTTAGTCATTAAAAAGAAATCTCCTCAATATATTTATAGTAAATTAATAAAAGTTATGTAGAGGAGAGGTATTCTTATGTTAAATGCTAATAAAAGAGATGTTAAAATTAAGTGTAGAAAATTTAGAAATAATGGTAAGGCAACTGGTGTTATAAATAGAAAAAATGGAGATAATATTTCTATCAGTGTTAAAGTTTCTGACTTAGATAAGTTTTTAGCTAAGCATGGAGATCATAGTGATTTAGAGATAAATTTAGAAGGTGAAGTAATAAACACTTCAATTATAGAAGTTCAAAGAGATTTATTAGTTCACAATGCTATAAATATAAATTTAAGAGAGATATAAAGCTAAAAATATTTTGAGTAAACTTATTTATATTTTAGTAAACTTATTTATATGGCAATATTAATCTTAAATCTTAAAATTTTAGTTTTATCTAAAGTTAGATATTTAATTTTGTGAAAGAATCATATAAAAGTCATGGGTTTATTCACTCATGACTTTTTTTATTGTAATATGAAAGAAAGACTCATAACTAATAAATTATATTTAATTTAAAAATTTATTTTATATTAGTTAAAAAGTTTATTTATTTTACATGGAGGTAAGTAACTATGGACAAAATTTCTTTATATATACACATTCCTTTTTGTGCACAAAAGTGTCTTTATTGTGATTTCCCTTCCTTTGCTAGGAAAGATCATTTAAGAAAGGCCTACATAGAAGCTTTAAATAAGGAAATAATAAGTTTAAGAGAGAAACATAATAATCTAGAAATAAACACTATATTTATTGGAGGGGGAACACCAAGTGTTTTAGAGGCTGATGAGTTAGAATGTTTATTAAAAGAAGTAGCTAAACTTAATATGGCAAAAGATATAGAGTACTCTATGGAGTGTAATCCAGGGAATTTAACAGAAGAAAAGCTAGAAGTCATGAAAAAGTATGGTGTAAATAGAATTAGTATGGGGCTTCAAGCTAAGCAGGATAATCTTCTTAAAGGACTGGGAAGAATACATAACTATAAAACCTTTAAAGAAAATTTTTTATTAGCCAAAAAGGTTGGTTTTAATAACATAAATGTTGATTTAATGTTTGGCTTACCAAATCAGAGATTAAATGAATGGGAAGAGACTTTAAGAGAGATAATATCTTTAGAGCCAGCACATATATCAGCATATAGTCTAATTATAGAAGAGGGAACTGCTTTTTATAATTTATATGAAAATGATAAGTTAAAGCTACCAACAGAAGAAGAAGAGAGAAAAATGTACCACCTAGCAAAGAAAATTTTAGAGGAAAATGGATTTAATCAATATGAGATTTCTAATTATGCTAAAGAGGGAAAAGAATGTAGACATAATTTAGCATATTGGAATATGGATAACTGGATAGGAGTAGGGTCAGCAGCTGCTTCTTATATTAATGGGAAAAGAATTAAAAACATAAGTAGTGTTGAGGAATATATAAATTCTATTAATGAGAAGGGAGAAGCCGTAGAAGAAATAATAAATAATTCAAAAAATGATAATATGGAAGAATTTATGTTTATGGGGCTTAGAAAAATTAATGGAATAGATGAAAATGAATTTAAAAATAGATTTAGCATGAATATAAATGATGTTTATGGAGAAATACTAAATAAGTATATAGATGAAGGGCTTTTAATAAGGGAATCAGGAAGGATATTTCTAAGTGAAAAAGGCATAGAAATATCAAATGTAATAATGGCTGATTTTCTATTATAAAATTTAAAGTAGGTTATGGTATAAATTGAAGCAAATAAAAGAAAAATAAAGATATTAAAGAATAAATAAGGTAAAATTCAAAATTTTCATTTGAAATGATAAAAAATGGAATTGACAAAAAACTTGGTAGGTAATATATTAATAGTGTACTAGTTAGCACTCGTTAAGAGTGAGTGCTAATAAAGAGGTGAGATTAGTGATAGATGATAGAAAGCTTCAAATATTAAGAGCTATAATTCAAGACTATATATCAACTGGAGAGCCCGTTGGTTCAAGAACTATCGCTAAAAAATATAATCTTGGAGTAAGTTCAGCTACCATAAGAAATGAAATGGCTGACTTAGAGGATATGGGATTTTTAGAACAGCCTCATACTTCGGCAGGAAGAATTCCATCAAGCAGAGGATATAGATTATATGTTGATAGAATGATTGAATTCGAAAGATTATCCTCTGAAGAGGAAGGGCTTATTAGAAATTCAATAATAGATGGTACCTTGTACGAAGTTGATAAAATAATCAAACAAACTAGTGCTCTTCTATCGGAACTTACTAAAATGACTTGTATAGTAAAAGCACCCTCAGTACATAAGAGCTTTGTAAAATCAATTCAGCTTTTAAAAGTTGATGATGTAAGTATTTTATGTGTTTTAGTAACTGATAATGGTGTAATAAGAAATACAGTCATAAAAGTAAAGAGTGTTCCTATATCTGAAGAACTTATTAAAATTAGTAAGATAATAACTGAAAGGCTTAAAAACCTTACTATTGAGCAAATAAACTTAGAGGTTATTAGCAATCTCAATAGAGCTTTAAGCGGATATGAAGATATAGTAAATGCAGTTTTACCTGCTCTTTATGAGAGTTTAAAAGGTGATGAAACTTCTGAGGTATTCTTAGAAGGAACAATTAATATATTCAATTATCCTGAATATAATAATATTCATAAGGCAAAAGAGATTTTAGAGCTTTTACATGATAAAAAAAGTATTTCAGAACTTATAAGTGATAGTGATGATATGACTGTAAAAATAGGTGATGAAATATTTGTACCAGAGGCAAAGGAATGTTCCATAATATCAGCTGGATATCATGTAGGAGATAGATCTTTAGGTACAATAGCTTTAATAGGTCCTAGAAGAATAAATTATTCTAAAGTCTTATCAATCATGACTGAAGTTATGAAAGAGTTAAATGAAACTTTAAAGAATAAGTAAGTAAAAAAAGAGAAGAGGTGTGGCTGCTTTATGGTGGATAATAAAGATTTTAACGAAGAGTTAAAGGAAAATATCCAAGAAGAATTAGATAACGAAACAAAAGCTGAAAATCCTAATATTGATGAAGAGGTAGAAGAAGTTTCAGAAGATATTAAGGCTGATGAAAAAGTTATTGATTTTGAAGAATTAAAGGCTTTAAAGGAAGAAAATACTATGTTTAAAAGTAAAACAAAGAAATTAGAAAATGAATTAGAGGCCTTAAAAGATAGATTATTAAGAATATCTGCAGAGTATGAAAACTACAGAAAAAGAACAGATAAAGAAAAAGAAAGAATATATACTGATGCATGTGAAGATGTTTTAATCAAAATGCTTCCAGTATTAGATAACTTAGAAAGAGCCTTAGCTGTAGATGGAACTGTTGAAGATCTTAAAAAAGGTGTTGAAATGACAGTAAGACAATTTGAGGATGCTTTAGAAAAACTTCAAGTTGAAGAAATATCTACAGAAAATGGTTTTGATCCAGAATTACATCAAGCAATGATGGTTGTGGAACAAGAAGGCGCAGAGCCAAATCAAGTAGCTCAAGTATTCCAAAAAGGATACAAGAGAGGGGATAAGGTTATCAGACATTCAATGGTAACTGTAACTAAATAATTTAATTAGCATTTAACAGGTTTAAATTATAGATATTGTTAGAGGAGGAATTAACAATGAGTAAAATAATCGGTATAGATTTAGGAACAACAAATTCATGTGTAGCTGTTATGGAAGGTGGAGAACCAGTAGTTATCACTAACTCAGAAGGTGCTAGAACAACTCCATCAGTAGTTTCATTCCAAGCAAACGGAGAAAGATTAGTAGGTCAAGTTGCTAAAAGACAAGCAATAACAAATCCTGACAAAACAATAATGTCAATCAAAAGACACATGGGAACTGACTATAAAGTTAATATAGATGGAAAAGATTATACACCACAAGAAATATCAGCAATGATACTTCAAAAATTAAAAGCAGATGCAGAAGCTTACTTAGGAGAAAAAGTAACAGAAGCTGTTATCACAGTTCCAGCTTACTTCAATGATGCTGAAAGACAAGCAACTAAGGATGCTGGTAGAATCGCTGGTTTAGATGTTAAGAGAATAATAAACGAACCAACAGCTGCATCATTAGCTTACGGATTAGACAAAATGGATAGTGCTCACAAAATCTTAGTATATGACCTAGGTGGTGGTACTTTCGACGTATCTATCTTAGACTTAGGAGATGGAGTATTTGAAGTTGTATCAACAAACGGAGATGCTAGATTAGGTGGAGATGACTTCGACCAAAGAATTATAGATTATATAGCTGAAGACTTTAAAGCTCAAAACGGAATTGATTTAAGACAAGATAAAATGGCTCTTCAAAGATTAAAAGAAGCTGCTGAAAAAGCTAAAATTGAGTTATCATCATCAACTCAAACATTAATCAACTTACCATTTATAACTGCTGATGCAACTGGTCCAAAACACATAGATATGACATTAACAAGAGCTAAATTCAATGAATTAACTCATGACTTAGTTGAAAGAACAATCAACATAATGAAAGAAGCCTTAAAATCAGGAAATGTTTCATTAAATGATATAGATAAAGTAATCTTAGTTGGTGGATCAACAAGAATACCAGCAGTTCAAGAAGCTGTTAAAAACTTCACTGGAAAAGAACCTTCAAAAGGAGTTAACCCAGATGAGTGCGTAGCAATGGGTGCTGCTATCCAAGCTGGTGTATTAACTGGTGATGTTAAAGACGTATTATTATTAGATGTTACTCCATTAACATTAGGAATCGAAACTTTAGGAGGAGTTGCAACTCCATTAATCGAAAGAAATACAACTATCCCTGCAAGAAAGAGTCAAATATTCTCAACTGCAGCAGATAACCAAACTTCAGTTGAAATTCACGTAGTACAAGGTGAAAGACAAATGGCAGCTGATAACAAAACTTTAGGTAGATTTACTCTATCAGGAATTGCTCCAGCTCCAAGAGGAATCCCTCAAATAGAAGTTGCTTTCGATATAGATGCTAACGGTATAGTTAAAGTTTCAGCAACTGATAAAGCTACTGGAAAAGAAGCTAACATTACAATCACAGCTTCAACTAACTTAAGCGATGCTGAAATAGATAAGGCTGTAAAAGAAGCAGAACAATTTGCTGAAGAAGATAAGAAGAGAAAAGAAGCTATAGAAGTTAAAAACAATGCTGAGCAAACTGTTTACCAAACAGAAAAAACTTTAAATGAACTTGGAGATAAAGTTTCAGCTGAAGAAAAATCAGAAATAGAAGCTAAAATTGAAGAAGTTAAAAAAGTTAAAGATGGTGACGATATAGAAGCTATCAAGAAAGCTATGGAAGATTTAACTCAAGCATTCTACAAAGTATCAGAAAAATTATACCAACAAAATGGTGGAGCACAAGGTCAAGGATTCGATCCAAACAACATGGGTGGAGCTAATGCTGGAGCAGGTGCTACAAACAACAACGATGACAATGTTGTAGATGCTGATTTCGAAGTTCAAGATGATAAATAATAATTAAAACTATCACAAGACTTAAAGCTTTGATATAATATAAAAAGAATTAATAGAGGGAAGGCTCAATAGTCTTCCCTTTTTATAAGTAAACTTATAGGTGGTGAATAACAGTGGCTAAAAGAGATTACTATGAAGTGCTTGGACTTCAAAAGGGTGCTTCAGATGATGAGATAAAAAGAGCTTTTAGAAAAATGGCTATGAAATATCACCCGGATAGAAATCCTGGAGATAAGGAAGCGGAAGAAAACTTTAAAGAAGTAAATGAAGCATATGATGTTTTAAAAGACCCTGATAAAAAAGCTAAATATGATCAATTTGGTCATGCTGCTTTCGATGGAAGCGGTGGCTTTGGTGGTGGCGGATTTGGTGGCTTTGATGCTGGTGGATTCGACTTCTCAGAAATGGGCGGATTTGGAGATATTTTTGAATCATTCTTTGGTGGAGGATTTGGTGGCGGATCATCTAGAAGAAGAAATGCTCCACAAAGAGGTGCTGATTTAGAATATAGATTAAATATAACATTTGAAGAAGCAGTATTTGGATGTGAAAAAGAAATATCTATAACTAGAACTGAAAATTGTGAAACTTGTCATGGTACAGGTGCTAAAGCAGGCACATCTCCTAAGACTTGTCCAAAATGTAATGGTTCAGGTCAAATAAGAGTTCAAAGACAAACTCCTTTAGGAAGCTTTGTATCTACAACAACTTGTGATCAATGTGGTGGAACAGGTAAAGTGATTGAAGATCCATGTCCAGATTGTAAGGGTAAAGGAACTGTTAGAAAGAATAGAAAGATAACAGTTAAGATACCAGCAGGTGTAGATACTGGAAACATAATACCTTTAAGAGGACAAGGTGAGCAAGGTGCTAATAATGGTCCTGCAGGAGATTTATATATAAGAGTAAATGTTGCTCCATCTAAGATATTTAGAAGAGAAGGTTCAGATATTTACTATGATTACAAGATAAGTATGGCTAAGGCTGCATTAGGAGCAGAAATAACTGTTCCAACTGTAGATGGAAATGTTAAATATAAGGTTCCAGCAGGTACTCAACCAGGAACTAAGTTTAGATTAAAAGGAAAAGGTGTTCCTCACGTTAATGGTGGAGGAAGAGGAAACCAATACGTTCATATGGTAGTAGAGGTTCCAAAACATCTAAATAAAGAGCAAGAAGAAGCATTAAAAGCCTTTATGAAGGCATCTGGGGAATCAGTTGATGATATAGATGAAAAAGATGAAGGATTCTTCTCAAAATTTAAAAAGAAAAAATAGTAAATTTAAAATACTCTAGTTAGAAATGACTAGGGTATTTTTTGTTTATATAAATTTAAAAAAAGTAAATGATTTACAAGTAGATGTATTAGTGATATAATACACTTAAGGTTAGTGTATTAATGAAGTAATACATGAGTACAAAAATATATTAACATAAATCTAGGGGTGATTAAATGATAGAAGTGGTTGGTGTTAAAAAGAAGTTTAGAAGAAAAAAAGTTTTAGAGAATATTACTTTTAATGTAAAGAAGGGAGAAATAACTGCTTTACTAGGGTTAAATGGAGTGGGAAAGTCTACTCTTTTAAAGATAATTATGGGCCTTGTTAAGCAAGATGAGGGGGAAGTGCTTTTTAATGGAGAAAAGCTAAATTATAAGACCTATGAAAACATTGCCTTTGTACCTGATGTTTTAAATACTTATGGTGATATGAAAATAAAAGATGCCTTTGAATATATGAGTATGATGTATGAAAAGTGGGATATGGATAAAGCTTATGAAATGCTAAAAGATTTTAAATTAACTGATGACTTAAAAATAAATAAACTTTCTAAGGGGAATATAGCAAGGGTAAAACTTATACTAGGTTTTGCTAGACACCCAGAATATTTACTTTTAGATGAACCTTTTTCAGGTATAGATATTTTTACAAGAGAGAAGTTTATAGAATCTTTAATTGGCTATATGGATAATAATATTGGAATTTTACTAACAACTCATGAATTAAAAGAGGTTGAAAATATAGTTGATAAAGTTGTCTTTTTAAGTGATGGAAATATTAAAATAGAATTTTATGTTGAAGATGTAAGAGAAAATGAAGGATTGTCAATGGTAGAGAAAATAAGGGAGGTACATGAAGGTGAGTAAGGGGAATTTTAAAAAGTTAAGTTATCTTTTAAATTTACAGATATTAAGAGATTTAAAAATAACAATAGGATCAGCTGTTGGAATTATGTTTTTAAACATTGCCTATTTTAGTTATAGTTTAAGTGATGAATTAAAGATTTATTTAGAAAAAACAGAGAATATAGGTGCTATTCAAATGTTTTCGCCTATGGAGCCTTTTAGCAGTTTTGTTAGTAGGATAAATGGTAGGATATTAACTCTTTTAATATTAGGATGCTTTTGTTTATATTGTTGGTATCTATGGCTTGGTGAGTTTAAAGGAGAAAATAAAAGTGCATATACTCTTTTAACATTACCATTTCCTAAAAAGTTTATTATTATATACAAGTTTTTATCAGCGTGTTTTTATTATTTTTCTTTAGTTTTCTTTCAAATAGTAGCATTGCTTATAAATTATATAATATTTAATATTATGGTTCCAACTGATGCTATAGTAAAAGAAAGTTTAATTACTATATTATCTAGTTCAATAAGTAGTTTTTATGGATTGATTCCAGTTAGTTTTGTTAATTTAATAACTAATGGCTTATTTTTTATAGCAATGATAATATTGACTTTTTTATTTGTAATATTAGAGAGAAGTTTTGGAGTAAAGGGTGGAATATTAGGGGTAATATTAGGATGTTCTTTTCTTTTCTTAGTTTTAATCTTCCCAGGAAAGATGGATTTTTATATGTTCGAAAGATTTATTTGGTTTGTTTTCATATCAATCTTATATAATTTGTTCGGATGGTTTTATTCTAAGTATTTACTTGAAAAAAAGGTTCATGTGTAAGGAGGATTAGAAATTATGAAAAAAAGAGTACCTTTGGTGTTAACAATAATATTTTTAAGTGCATTTATAATTTTTTCTGGAATATTTATTTACATTAATTGTTCGCCAATAAAGTTTAAAGATATATATGGAAGTAGAAGTGAACTTGGAGATGTTGATTTAGTTTTTTATAAAGATAGAGATATTTTTGGAGAAGAAATCACTGTTAGAGCTGAAACAATTAATAGAAAAAATGTTATTAATGAGAGACGTTTTGATGGTATTGACGTACTTAAAGATAAGAAGTTTTTTAGAGGAATTTATCCAACAAGAGATACTTTCTTTGAGGATGATGATGTAATGGTTGATGTTACTAATATATACGGTAATGGTATTCAAAAGCTTGAAGTTAGATTTAAGGATAAAAAAACTAACACTTATGAAACTTTTAAGGTTAAAGTAGATGAATATATTAGAAATAATAATATAGATAAAGTCACTTATAAAGATGGAAAAATAAATATATTATTTTCAATGAATTACGAGGAAAATAATATAGTATTTGGAGAAATAAATTTATCAGATAAGAAGTTTAATATAGTTGATATAATAAATTTAGATGAGAAATTAGATTTAAATAGAGATTATTCTCATATAAATTCAGTAAGACAAAAATTCGGAATGTTACCAAGTACTGAAGAAGATAAAGTATATTATAAATTAACTGAGCTTGATAATACTGATAAGAGAGGTATATATAGTGATGAGAGCATTATTGAATTAAATGTAAATACTAGAGAAATAAAAAGATATAATCCTGATGAGAAAATAAGAGATGAAATAAAGGAATCTTCCTTTGATGCAAATGGAAAAGGTGGTACAGTGTTTGAGGCATATGGTGAAATATACATTACCCAGACATCAGATGAGAAGACTTCAGTATTAGTATTTAACACTAAAACAAAAGAGTTTAAATTTTATAAAGATATTGTAGAAAATGAAAGATTAAAGAGATATGGAGTAAATGTTAGAGGTTTAAGTGAATTTATAATTGTAGAAAATAAGGTTATAGCTAATTTTGTTAAGGTTAGAGATGATGGTTTTGTAAGTGGAGCTTATTTAGCAGTTATAGATATACCTAGTAGAAATCCAGTTTATATAGGTGAGTTAGAATATGGATATTTAAGTGACATTAAGATAGCAGGAGGTAAATAAAATGTTTTTTGAAGTAAATGATAGAGAACCAATTTATCTCCAAATAATAAGACATATAAAACAATCTTTAGTTATTGGAAATTTAAAGCCAGGGGATCATATACCATCAAGGAGGGAGCTTGCAGAAATGTTAAAAGTAAATCCTAATACAGTTCAAAGAGCATATAGAGATATGGAGACTATGGGACTTATAGAAACAATAAGAAATAAACCAAGTACTATAACAGAAGATGAAGAAATATTAAAAAACATAAGAAAAGAGCTTGTAGAGGATGCATTAGATGGATTTATAGAAAGTATGAAAGCTATAAAATTAACTAAGGAAGAAGTTTTAGAAATTATTAAAGAGAGATATTAAATATTTATATAGGTTAAATAAGATTAAGTTTAAAGGTTATGTCAATAATAGACTATAGCCTTTATTTTTTTTATGTGTGATAATAAAAATAATGATAAAGAGTTTATCTTAGAAATTTTAATAAAGCATATGAAACATAATAATGCTTATAAGCTAGACAGATACTACACTAAAGTGTAAAATAAATTATTAGTCAAAGTAGCATAAGAAAGGATTGATACATAAATGGAAGGAACTTGGATTGAAGTTAGAGTAATAACTAAAAGTGAGGCATTAGAACCTATATCAGGAATATTTTACGGATTAGACTGTAAGGGTGTTGCTATAGAGGATCCAAATGATATATTAGGAAGAGAACAAGGACCTTTAACTTGGGATTTTGCAGATATAAACATATTAGAACATAAGGGGAAGGTTGCCGTTGTTAAAGGTTATTTCTCAGAAGAGGATAACATTGATGACGTAATAGCTTATGTTAAGGAAAGAGTAGAAGAGTTAAAAGAATCAGGATTAGATGTTGGTGAAGGAACAGTTGAAGCAGAAAAAATGTTTGAAGAAGACTGGGCTAATAACTGGAAGAAATACTATAAACCAATAAAGATTGGAGAAAAAATAGTTATAAAACCAATATGGGAAGAGTATGAACCTACTGGAGAAGAAATGGTAGTAGAATTAGACCCAGGTATGGCTTTTGGTACTGGAGACCATGAAACTACAAGAATGTGTGTTCAAGCTTTAGATAAATATGTTAAGGCTGATACTACTGTATTTGATATTGGAACAGGTTCAGGAATACTTGCTTTAGTTGCTTCTAAACTTGGTGCAAAACATGTTGTAGGAGTTGACTTAGACCCAGTTGCTGTAGATTCAGCTAAGGAAAATATATCATTTAACAATGTTGATAACATAGAAGTATTATACGGAAATCTTTTAGATGTTGTAGATGGAAAAGCTGATATAGTTGTTGCAAATATAATAGCTGAAATAATCTGCATACTAGTTGATGATGTTAAAAAAGCATTAAATAAAGATGGAATTTTCATAACTTCAGGTATAATACATGAGAGAAGACAAATGGTTATAGATAAATTAGAACAAGAAGGTTTTGAGGTTATGGAAGTTAACAAAGATGGAGAATGGAACTGTATTGTTGCTAAGTTAAAATAATTTAGTAGGGGAGTATAAAATTATGCATAAGTTTTTTACACCAGCGCATATGTTTTCAGACACTCATGCAAAAATAACAGGGGAAGATGTAAAACATATTTATAAGGTTTTAAGGGTAAAACCAGGTGAGAAGGTTGTTGTAAATAACCTTGAAAGTGAAGAGTTTTTAGGTGAGGTAGAAGAGGTTAATAAACAAGAGGTTTCTATCAAAATCTTAGAGAAGCTTGATGTAAACAATGAAAGTAATTTAAATATTACTTTATTTCAAGGAATGCCAAAGGCTGCAAAAATGGATTTAATAGTTCAAAAATGTGTAGAACTTGGTGTTTCAGAAATAATTCCAACAATAACTGATAGAGTAGACGTTAAATTAAAAGGTGAATTTAAAAAATTAGATAGATTAAATAAAATCGCTTTAGAGGCATGTAAACAAAGTAAAAGAACGGTAATACCACAAGTATTAGAACCAATGGACTTTAAAGGGGTTTTAGAAAAGATAGATGAATTAGACCTTATGGTTATTCCTTATGAAAATGCTACAGGATACGGAATAAGAGCTATGGTTAACTCTATAGAGGATAAAGATAGTATAAAAAATGTTGGAATAATGGTTGGGCCAGAAGGCGGATTTGAAGAAAGTGAAATAGAAGCCCTAAAAGAAAAAGGAGCTCATATTGTAACTTTAGGACCAAGAATTTTAAGAACAGAGACAGCAGGATTTACCTGTATTTCTCTTATTCAGTATGAGCTTGGTGATTTAGGAGGAAATATTTAATGAAAGTTGCATTTGCTACACTAGGGTGTAGAGTTAATACATATGAATCAGAAGCAATGACTGAAAAATTTGTTAGAGAAGGCTATGAAGTTGTAGATTTTAATGAAATGGCAGATGTGTATGTAGTTAATACTTGTAGCGTAACTAACATGGGAGATAAGAAATCAAGACAAATAATAGGAAGAGCTAGAAGACAAAATCCAGAGGCTATTATAGCTGTAGTTGGATGTTATGCTCAAATAGCACCTACAGAGGTTTCAGGAATTGAAGGCGTAGATGTAGTTTTAGGTTCAAGAAATAAAGGTGAAATAGTTTATTATGTAAATAAGGCTAGAGATGAAGGTAAGCAACAAGTTAAGGTTGGCGCTGTTTTAAAGAATAAAGTTTTTGAGGACCTAAAAATTGAAGAGTATAATAATAAAACTAGAGCTTTCTTAAAAATACAAGATGGATGTAATAGATTCTGTGCTTATTGCTTAATTCCATATACTAGAGGTTCTGTTTGTTCAAAAGACCCTAAGAAGGTTTTAGATGAAATAAGAAGTTTAGCAGAGCATGGATTTAAAGAAATAATATTATCAGGAATTCATACAGCATCTTATGGTGTTGATTTAGATGAAAAAGTAACATTAGTTGATTTACTAGAAGAGATAGAAAAAATAGATGGAATAGAAAGAGTTAGAATAGGTTCAATAGATCCTACGTTCTTTACAGAAGATGTTGTAAGAAGAATCTTAGCTCTTAAAAAACTATGTCCTCATTTCCACTTATCACTTCAAAGTGGATGTGATGCTACTTTAAAAAGAATGAATAGAAGATACACTGCTAAAGAATATGAAGATATAGTAAATCTTTTAAGAGATAAAATAGAAGATGTTTCTATAACAACAGACGTAATTGTTGGTTTCCCTGGAGAAACTGATGAAGAATTTGAAGAAACTTATGAATTCTTAAAGAGAATAGCTCTTTCAAAAACTCACATATTCAAATATAGCCCTAGAAAAGGTACTAGAGCAGAGAATATGGAAAATCAAGTTGATGGAAATAAGAAAGACGAAAGAAGTAAAAAACTTATTGAATTAAATAGAATTAATGAAAAAGCCTTTGCTGAAAAATATATAGGTGAAGTTATTGATGTTTTATTTGAGGAAGAAGTTGAATTAGGAAGTGGAGTTTACACTGGATATACAAGAAATTATATAAAGGTAAATGCTAAGGCTGATTGCAACGTTTCAGGTAAAATATTAAATGTAAAAATTAATTCTTTTGAGGGAGAAGTAGCAAAAGGTGAAATAGTATTATAAAAAGAAGATTTTTACATTCAAAATGAGTTATAATAGATAATAGATTCATTGCTTAGGAGGTGAAAATCATGTCAGATTGTATTTTTTGTAAAATAGTAGCTGGAGAAATTCCAAGCAAAAAGATTTATGAAGATGATAAAGTTTTAGCTTTTCATGATATAAGTCCAGAAGCACCAGTACATTTTTTAGTTATTCCTAAAGAACACATAGCTAGTTTAAATGAAGTTAATGAAGAAAATGCAGAAGTATTTGCACACATTTTCAAGATTATTAATAAACTAGTAAAGGAACAAGGAATTGCAGAGGATGGATACAGAGTTGTCACTAATTGCGGAGAGCAAGGAGGGCAAACAGTAGGACATATCCATTTCCACGTTCTTGGAGGAAGAAATTTAAATTGGCCACCAGGCTAAAATTTAGATTTAACTTCTTGACATTAAAGAAAACTATGTTGTATAATATAGCGTGTGTTATTTAGCCCATGGCTGTGAATTACATTAATAATTTACGCTAGCGGAGGGAGGGATAAAGAATGTCAGAAATCAGAGTAAAAGAAAACGAATCATTAGAGCAAGCATTAAGAAGATTTAAGAGACAATGCGCTAGAGCTGGAGTTCTTTCAGAAGTAAGAAAAAGAGAACACTACGAAAAGCCAAGCGTAAAGAGAAAGAAAAAATCAGAAGCTGCAAGAAAGAGAAAATTCAAATAGTTTTTGGTTTAAATTTATAGAATAATTTCTTTTGAAAGAAGGTATACAAATGCCAACTATTAAAGAAAGACTTCAAGAAGACTGGAAGCAGGCTTTAAAGGCTAAGGATAAGTTCAAGGCTGGAGTTTTAAGTACTGCTAAGTCAGCAATACTTTTAGTCGAAAAGACTGACGGTGTTAAGCTTGAGGATGAACAGGTTATAGAAATATTAGCAAGAGAAATCAAGCAAAGAAGAGAAGCTGCGCTTGAATTCGAAAAGGGAAATAGACAGGATCTAGTTGATCAAAACAATAGTGAGATTGCAATCTTGTTAGATTACCTTCCTCAGCAGTTAAGTGAAGAAGAAATAAAAGATATCATAAAGCAAGCAGCTGAAGAAGTGGGCGCAAATAGCATGAAAGACATGGGAAAAGTTATGTCAAAGGTTAGACCGCAAACAGTTGGTAGAGCTGATGGTAAACTTGTAAGTCAATTAGTTAAAGAATATTTAAATAAGTAAGAGAGTTCATTAGAACTCTCTTTTATTTTTATAATTTTAAAAAGATATTTTATTAATAGTTAGAAGTTTTTAAAGAAAATTTTTTGAATTGTTTTAAAAGGCATATACATAGCTAAAAGGGCTATGTATATGCCTTTTTATATTGCTTAGTTTTTTTATATAAGAATAAAAAAATATAAATTTTCATAGATTTAGTATGAAAATATTTTATGGGAGGTATAGTTGTGGGTGATAAATTAAGACAAGTCACTAATAGAATTGCAGAGGAATTAGATTTACCTAAGGAGATAATAAATGGTGAGCCTAAAATAGTTGTACACGGAAAAAGTGAAATTATTATAGAAAATCATAAGGGAATAGAAGTTTTTAAGGAAAATGAAATTAAAATAAATAGCAATCTAGGTGTTATTATAATCGAAGGAACAAAGTTAGAGATAAGATTCATAGGTACTGAAACTATTGCCTTAACAGGAAGACTTAAGAATTTAAGTTTTGAGGAGGCATAAGATGAATTTGGAGTTTTTAAAAAAGGGACAAGTAAAAGTTGAAATAAAAACTTTTGATATAAATAAACTTTTAAATGTTTTATGGAGAAATGGTATAAATGTTGAAAATGTAAGGAAAATAGATGTAGTAACTGTAACTTTAAATGTGGATTATTCTGATTATGGAAAATTAAAAAGCTATGTTAAAAGACTTAATGGAAAAGTGAAAATAATATCATCAAAGGGAATGATATTTTTCTTATCCAGAGCTAAAAAGTCTATAAGCATATTTGTAGGAGTTTTAATATTTTTAGTAGGCTTATATATCTATTCTGGTTTTATATGGCGAATAGACATAGAGACAAAGAAAAATATAGCTCCTTTTGAGATAAGAACCATGTTAAATGATTTTGATATTAAACCAGGAGTTAAGAAAAGTAGTGTAAATGTTTATGGATTAGAAAGAAAATTAGAAAATGGACATGGAGACATAATGTGGGTAAATGCTCGTATAGAGGGTGGAACTTTAAAAATAAAGGTTGAGGAAAAGGTTAGTCCAAAAATAAAAGAAGAAAATGAAAATAAAGAGTTTAAGAATATAGTTGCATCTATGGATGGGGAAATAAAGAGAATATACACAACTTCAGGTACAGCTGTTGTAAAGGAAGGAGATGTGGTTAAAAAGGGAGATATTTTAATAATACCACAGCAAGGAATTGAAGGCGGTGAATATGAAGTTGATGCTGAAGGAGAGGTTACTGCGAATACTTTTTATGAAAAGACTATAGAATTGCAAGTTCAGGGTAAAAAAGAGGAGAGAACAGGAGAGGTGGATAGTGATATTTACTTAGAAATAATGGGAAAGAAAATTTATCTAAAAAAGCCTACTAAAGAGTTTGATAAGTATGATAAAATAGAAAGTACAGGAAAGTTTATAAATAGAAACTTATATTATGAGAAAATAGATAAAGACATAGTTGATGATAAGGAAACCATAATAAATAAAGCTGTTGAGTTAATGAAAAACTCAATAAACAAAGAAATAAGTAAGCAATCAAAAATAGTTGATAATATAATTACAACTGAGGATTTAGGGGAAGGGAAGATTAGATTAAAGGTTCTTTTCGTAGTAGAACAAAATATAGCTTTAAGTTACTAGATAAATTAGGACCTAATGAGGAGAAGATGAGTAATTATGGGGAAATTGAAGGAAAAAACATTTGATATATTTAAAGATTACAAAAAAATAATCTTATATATAATAACCTTTATAGTTTTATACTGTACTTTGATGACTGGTATAATAACAAGAAAGTATGATTTAAAGGTAGGAGATATACCTAAGTCAGACATTAAGGCACATAGAGAAATTATTGATGAATCAGCTACTGAAGCAAGAAAAAAAGAAGCAGAAGAAAAGGTTGATAAACAATATTCTCTAAGGACAGATGTTCAGAAACAAAGTGAAGAAAAGATAAAGGGTTTCTTTTCTTCAGTTGAAAAAGTTTTAGCTCAAGATAAGCCAGAAGAAGAAAAGGCTAAGCTTATTCCTAGAGCACCATTTAAAATAACTGATGCACAGGCAAATAAAATTGCCTCAATGAATGAGCAAAGTACTAAGAAATTAGAAAGCGTATGCATAGATGGTCTAAATAAGGCATATGAGGCACCAATTGAAGATGGAAATGAGCAAGACTTAAAGGAAGCTAAAAAAGAATATACAGATTTTATATCTTCCAGTGATTTAAGTGATTCAGAGAAGGCTATTGCATTAAATTTTGTTAATGTAGTAGAACCAAATTTTTTCTATGATAAAGAAAAAACTGATGAATTGATAAAAGAAACCTTAAAGCAAGTTCCACCAGTTATGATAAAGAAAAATCAAATAGTAGTAAGTGAAGGTGAGCCAGTTACAGCGCACCAATTGGAGCTTTTAGGAACTTTAGGATTATTAAGCGATTCAGCTTCAGCGCTATATATTTATATTGCTCTAGGAGTTTTAGTAATAATAGTTATGTATCTTCAATATGGATACATACATAAATATTATCCAGCTATAAATAAAGAGTTTTCCAAAATAGTTATGATAAGCATATTAAATGTATTTCCAGTAATACTAGCTAGACTTTTTGGTATGATGTCAAACTATATAATACCACTAGCATGTATGCCTATGCTTATAACGCTTCTACTAAATTACAAAATATCCTTGGTATTTAGTATGTTAAATGTAATTTTAATAGGAGGGGCAGTGGGATTTAATCCCAATATAATAATCCTTGCTATTTTAAATGTTGTTTTAGGAGGAACATTGCTTAGAAAAATGCAACAGAGAAATGATATATTATATTCTTCAATAACCGTTGCAGTTTTAAGTTCAATATTAACTTTTAGTGTTGGTACTCTAACAACTAATAACTTTATGGAAATACTTGCAGATAGTACATTTGCAGCGGCAGGAGCCATACTTTCTGGGATACTTACAATAGGTGTTTTACCATTTTTTGAGTCAACATTTGATATAGTAACTAATGCTAAATTATTAGAATTATCTAATCCTAATAATCCATTACTTAAAAAATTACTAATGGAGGCTCCAGGAACATATCATCATAGTATTTTAGTAGCAAACTTAGCAGAGTTAGCTGCTGAGCAAGTAGGAGGAAATCCACTATTAGCTAGGATAGGAGCTTATTATCATGATGTGGGTAAAACTAAGAGACCATATTTCTTTAGAGAAAATCAATTTGGAAAGAAAAATCCACATGATAGGTTAAAACCAGAAGTAAGTAGTAAAATAATAATATCTCATGTTAAAGATGGATCAGAATTAGCTAAGGAATATAATTTACCTAAGACTATACATGATTTTATAGTTACACATCATGGAGAGACTTTAGTTAAATATTTTTATTTAACAGTAAAAAATAACTCTGAAAATCCAGATGAGGTTAAGGAAGAGGATTTTAAATATCCAGGACCAAAACCTATGAGCAAAGAACAAGGAATTGTTATGCTAGCAGATTCAACAGAGGCAGCTGTAAGATCAATTAATGAACCTACTGAAGAGAAAATTGAAAAAATGGTCAATAATATTATTGATGATAAGTTAGCATCTGGACAACTAGACAATTGTGATCTTACTCTTAGAGATATAAGTAAGATAAAAAAATGTTTCCTAAAGGCATTAAATGGAATACATCATGAAAGAATAGAATATCCAGATGATAACAAGAAGGAGAAAAAATAAAATGATATTCATAGATAATAGACAGAATAAATTTGAGGTTACGGAAGAATTAACTAAGAAGTTAGAAGAAGTTATTTCTTTTGTGCTAAAAGAAGAAAAAGTTAAAGAGGATTGTGAAGTTTCTTTAGTCTTTGTAGATAACGAAGAAATTAGAGGAATAAACAATGAAACTAGAGGAATAGATAGAGCAACTGATGTTTTATCATTTCCAATGATTGATTATCCAGAGGATAAAGTTTATAAAGATGTTTATTTAGAACATGAATTTGATAAATGCTATTTCGATGGAGATGAACTTATCTTAGGAGATATAGTTTTATCTCTAGAAAGAACTAAAGAACAAAGTATTGAGTTTAATCACTCATTTGAAAGAGAGGCTTGCTACTTAGTAACTCACTCAGTTTTACACCTTTTAGGTTATGACCATATGGAAGAGGAAGAAAAAGCTAGAATGAGAGGAAGAGAAGAGGAGTTACTTGGTAAGTTAAATATAACAAGGGAAAGCTAAGGTATGAGAATGGTTTAGGAGAATATTATGAAGGTAAGAAAACTTATTGATAGCTTTAATTATGCAATAGATGGTATAATATATGCTTTAAGAACTCAGAGAAATATGAGAATACATTTTATAGTAGCTTTAATTATATTATCAGCTTGTTTTGTTTATGATATAAGCAAGATAGAGTTTATAATACTAGCCATAACAATAACCATGGTAATAGCAGCAGAATTAGTTAATACTGCTATAGAAAGCGCTATAGATTTAAGTACAAATTACTATCATCCTTTAGCTAAAGTAGCTAAAAACACAGCAGCCGGGGCAGTACTTATAACTGCAATAAATGCTGTCTTAGTGGGGTATATTATATTTTGGGATGAGCTTACCAATATAACTTTTAGAATTATGGATAGAGTAAAAGAAACAGAGCCTTATATTATATTTATTGTATTAGCCATAGTATGCATAGTTGTGGTTGCTGCAAAGGCTTATTTTGGAGAAGGAACCCCATTAAAGGGTGGAATGCCTTCAGGACACAGTGCTATAGCCTTTTCTATAGCTACGGCTATATCACTTATAAGTAATTCTCATATTATAATTATACTTAGTTATTTAATGGCTTTAATAACGGCTCAGAGCAGAGTGGATTCAGAAGTCCATAGTGTATGGGAAGTTATTGCAGGAGCAATATTAGGAACGCTTATAACAATTTTAATTTTTAAAATATTTAGTTGATAAATTTTTAGTGTCTAGATTTTAGGATGGAGGATGAATTATTATGAAAAAAGAACTTATAAAAAAAGCTTTAGAGGCAAGAGAATTAGCATATTGTCCATATTCAAATTTTAAGGTAGGTGCAGCTGCTTTATTTGAGGATGGTAAAATATATACAGGATGCAATGTTGAAAATGCATCATTTGGAGCAACAAACTGTGCTGAGAGGACTGCTATATTTAAAGGGGTTTCAGAAGGAGCAAGAGTCTTAAAGGCTATGGCTTTAGTAGGAGATTTAAATTCATACACATATCCATGTGGTATATGCAGACAAGTAATAGTAGAGTTTGCAGAGGATAAAGATATAAAAATATTCATAGTAAAAAGTGAAGATGATTATATAGAGACAACATTAGATGAAATTTTACCTGGATCTTTCACTAAAAAGGATCTGGAAAAATAGGAGGAAATATGTTTAAATCAGGATTTATAACAATTGTTGGTAGACCAAATGTAGGTAAGTCAACATTAACAAACTTATTAATGGGAGAAAAACTTTCAATTGTTTCTAATAAACCACAAACAACAAGAAATAACATTCAAACAATATTAACTGGAGAGGACTATCAAATGATTTTTGTTGATACTCCAGGGATACATAAGCCTAAACATAAACTAGGTGAGTATATGGTAAATAGTGCTACAGATTCTATAAAAGATGTAGATTTAGTATTATTTTTAAGTAATCCATGTGAGGAAGTTGGTAGAGGAGATAAGTTTATAATAGAGCAACTTAAAAATCAAAAAGCTCCTGTTATATTCGTATTAAACAAAGTTGATGAGAGTTCACCAGAAAAGGTTGCTAAAACTTTAGAATTATTCTCAAAAGAATATGACTTTGCAGAAATGATTCCAATATCAGCTATGAAAGCTAAAAACACAGATAAACTTTTAGAACTTATGGTTAAATATTTACCAGAGGGTCCTAAATATTATCCAGATGATATGATAACAGATGTTCAAGAAAGATTTGTTGTAGCAGAGATAGTTAGAGAAAAGGCTCTTAAAAATTTAAGCCAAGAAGTTCCTCATGGTATTGCTGTAGATGTTATACAAATGAAACAAGATGATAATGGTAAGTATAACATAGAAGTAGATTTAATATGTGAAAAAGCATCTCATAAAGGAATAATAATTGGTAAAAATGGTCAAACACTTAAGAAGATTGGTTCTACAGCTAGATATGAATTAGAAAGATTCTTAAGAGCAAAAGTAAATATAAAAATATGGGTAAAAGTTAGAAAAGAGTGGAGAGATAATACTTCACTATTAAAGGAATTAGGTTATAAAAAACTTAAATAGGAGGGATAGCTTCTGGCACTTATAGAGAGTGGTGGAGTTATCATTAAGGCTCAAGATTATAAAGAGAACGATAAATTGCTTTGGATTTTTACCGAGAAAATGGGTAAGATAACAGCTATAGCTAAGGGTGCAAAGAAAAGTAAAAGTAAACTCTTTTCATTAACGCACCCTTTATGCTATGGCGATTATTTATTATTCAAGGGAAAGGGTTTATATAGGTTATCTGAAGGAAAAATAAGAACTTCCTTTCAGACATCTTTAACTGACCTAGAAAAGCTTACTTATGCATCTTACTTATGTGAGCTTATTGATATATCACTACAGGATGAAGAAGAAAATTTTAATTTATATAAAGAGTTTATAACCTGTCTTTATTTAATAAATACTGAGGCTATAAGTTATGAACTATTAATAAGAGCTTTTGAGCTTAAATTATTAAAATACACTGGGTATGGATTAAGATTTGATAATTGTGTATTTTGTAAAAATAAATTAAGTGTTTCAAACTACATTAGTTTAAGATATTTTGGAGGCGTTTGTGATAAATGTCCCAAGGAACATGGGCTTTACATAAATAAAGCCACATATAATGCCTTAAGATTCTTAAATAATACTTCTTTGGATAAAGTATATAGATTAACATTAACAGAAGAGGTTAAAGCAGAACTTTTTAAGGTTACTAGTTTTATAATATCTTCTGTATATTCAAGAAAACCTAAAAGTTTAGAAATGTTAAAGTTTATAAAGGAGTGATTTACATGAGTGAAATAACATTAGAAAAAGTAGACCAGGTAATAGAGAGAACATATGCTACTTACGCAGAAGCTAAAGAGGCATTAGAAGCTTGTGATGGTGATGTTGTTAATGCATTAATATATATTGAGAAAAAAAGAGAAGAAGAAAGTAAAGTAGAAGAAGAAAAGGTAATGGAAGAAAAGGCAGAAAGCTTTGAAGATATAAAAAAATTCTTAAAGGATTTAATTGATAAGGGAAATGTATCTAGAATAAGAATTCTTAAGGATGAAAAAGTATTAACTGATATGCCAGTTAATGCTGGGATAGCTGCAGGGGCCATTGCCGTAATATTCCCAAGTATATTAGCACTAAGTGTGGTAGCCGCTATTGCAACAAAGATTACAATAGAAATAACTAAGGCTGATGGAAGTGTTGAGATTGTTAATAAAATAGTCAAAAATGCAGCTAATGATATTAAGGGGAAAGCATTTGGACTAAAGGAAAAAGCTTTTAGTGTAGCAAATGACATGAAAGAAAAAAGAGAAAATGGAAAAACAAATGAGAATAAAATAAACAAATTTCATAAACATAATAAGTTGGAAAATGAAACAAGTTTTACATATACGGTAAAATTTGATGATGTTGACTAGCAAATAAATGTAAAATAAAGGAATATGGAATAAAGAGGAAAAAACTATATGATTTTAAGTGATAATTATCAGATTTGAATGATTTTTCAGAAAATTTGCTATACTAAAAAGATTTAGGTTGTGTTACAATTAATATATAAAAAAATCACTTTAATATAAAAAATCCTTTTTGTTCCTAGTTTATTTAAGGAAGGAGCATTCAAATTGAAATTAACACCGAGGCAGGAAGAAATAGTTAGACTTGTAAAAGAGGGTCAACCAATAACTTCAGAAGCTTTAGCAGGAAAGTTAGGGGTTACAAGAGCAGCCTTAAGACCAGATCTTGCAATACTTACAATGATTGGCGTATTAGATGCAAGACCAAAGGTTGGGTATGTTTATTCAGATAAACCTTCGAACAGTTTCATCTATGAAAAAATAAAAAATATAAAGGTTAAAGACATAATGTCTAAACCGGTTACAGTATGTGAAGAAACTATGCTTCATGATGCTATAGTACATCTATTTTTAAATGATGTAGGAACTATGTTTGTAGAAAATGGAGGAGTTCTAACAGGAGCTGTTTCCAGAAAAGACTTTTTAAAGGTCGCTATAGGAGGAACAGATATTTATAAGGTTCCTGTTGGTGTTATAATGACAAGAATGCCTAACATAGTATGTGCTGTAGAAGAAGATTGCGCTTTTGATGTAGCAAAAAAGATAATAGAACATGAAATAGACTCCGTACCAGTTGTAAAAAGAATTGAAGAAAATGAGGGAAAAGAGAGATTAGAGATCATAGGAAAAATTTCTAAGACTAACATAACAAAGTTGTTTGTTAAGCTTGGAGAAAATTAAATTTATGGTTAAAAAGAAAGATTAAATGGGTAACTATCGGGGGTAATACTCTGTTAGTATATAAAAATTCAACTATAGTATTGAACGGAGGAGTATTGAGATGGAAAAAAAGCAGTATGTTTATCTTTTTAATGAAGGTAACGCAAGTATGAAAAATTTATTAGGTGGAAAAGGTGCTAACTTATCCGAGATGACTATTTTAGGAATACCAGTTCCACAAGGATTTACAGTAACAACTGAAGCATGTAATAAGTATTATGAAGATGACAAAAAGATTTCTCAAGATATTATTGAAGAGATTGAAAATAAAATGTCTGAGTTAGAAAAAATAACTGGCAAAAAATTTGGTTCTCTTGAAAATCCATTATTAGTATCAGTTAGATCAGGGGCAAGAGTTTCAATGCCAGGTATGATGGATACAATTCTAAACCTTGGATTAAATGATGAATCAGTAGAAGCTATGGCTAAATTAACAAATAATCCAAGATTTGCTTATGATTCATATAGAAGATTTATTCAAATGTTTGCTGATGTTGTAATGGGTGTTGAAAAAAGACTTTTTGAAGATTTACTAGACGAAGTTAAGGAAGAAAAAGGTTATAAAATAGATACTGATTTAACAGCAGAGGATTTAAAAGATTTAGTAGTAAAATTTAAAGCGCTTTATAAAAAGGAAAAAGGCGAAGATTTCCCAAGTAATCCAAAAGAGCAGCTTATAGAGGCAGTTACAGCTGTATTTAGATCATGGAATAATCCAAGAGCTATTGTTTATAGAAGATTAAATGATATTCCAGGAGAATGGGGTACAGCAGTTAACGTTCAAGAGATGGTATTTGGAAATAAGGGAGAAACTTCAGGAACTGGAGTTGCATTCTCAAGAAACCCAGCTAATGGGGATAATGAATTATATGGTGAGTATTTAATGAATGCTCAAGGTGAGGATGTTGTTGCAGGTATAAGAACACCAGAGCCAATAAGTCATTTAGAAGCTCAAAACCCTACAATATATAAACAATTTACAGATATAGTTAATACATTAGAAAAGCATTATAGAGATATGCAAGACATGGAATTTACAATAGAAGATGGAAAGTTATATTTCCTTCAAACTAGAAATGGTAAGAGAACTGCTCAAGCAGCTTTAAAAATAGCTGTTGATTTAGTTGAAGAAGGAATGTTAACTAAGGAAGAGGCTATATTAAAAGTTGAGCCTAAACAATTAGATACATTACTTCATCCTGCTTTTGCATCTGATGGCTTAAAAGAAGCTAAAATAGTTGCAAAGGGATTACCAGCATCACCAGGAGCTGCATGTGGTAAAATAGCTTTCACAGCTGAAGAAGCTAAGGAAAGAAAAGCAAATGGTGAAAAGGTTGTATTAGTAAGATTAGAGACTTCACCAGAAGATATAGAAGGTATGATTGCCGCAGAAGGTATCTTAACTGTTAGAGGAGGAATGACTTCTCATGCAGCCGTTGTAGCAAGAGGAATGGGTACTTGCTGCGTAGCAGGATGTGGAGAATTAAAAGTTAATGAAGAAGCTAGAACTTTAGAAGTTAATGGACAAGTATTAACCTTTAATGATTATATTTCAATAGATGGTTCAACAGGACACATCTATGCTGAACAAGTTAAGACAGTATCTCCTGAAATTACAGGACATTTCGCTACATTTATGGGATGGGCTGATGAAATAAGAAAATTAAAGGTTAGAACTAATGCTGATACACCAAGAGATACTAAACAAGCTGTTGAATTTGGTGCAGAAGGTATTGGATTATGTAGAACTGAGCATATGTTCTTTGCTGAGGATAGAATTTTAGCTGTTAGAGAAATGATCTTAGCTAAGAATGAGGATAGTAGAAGGGTTGCATTAGAAAAACTTTTACCAATGCAAAGAGAAGACTTTATAGGAATGTATGAAGCTTTAGAGGAAAGACCAGCTACAATCAGATTCTTAGATCCACCTTTACATGAATTCTTGCCAAGTGAAGAGGAAGATATAAATGCCTTAGCTAAAGAAATTGGAGTAAGTCCAGCTGAGATTAAGAATGTAGTTGCTGAATTACATGAATTTAACCCAATGATGGGTCATAGAGGATGTCGTTTAGCAGTATCTTATCCAGAGATAGCTGAAATGCAAACAAGAGCTGTCATAGAGGCTGCCATAGAAGTTAAAAAGAATAAAGGATACAATATAGTTCCTGAAATAATGATTCCTTTAATAGGTGAAATAAAAGAATTAAAATATGTTAAAAATGTAGTTGTTGAAACAGCTAAGACAGTAATGGAAGAGAAAGGTGTTCAATTAGATTATAAGGTTGGAACAATGATTGAAATTCCAAGAGCTGCTTTAACAGCTGATAAGATAGCAGAAGAGGCTGAGTTCTTCTCCTTTGGAACAAATGATTTAACTCAAATGACATTTGGATTCTCAAGAGATGATGCAGCTAAATTCTTAAAAGATTACTATGAAAAAGGAATATATGAGCAAGATCCATTTGCTAAATTAGACCAAGAAGGCGTTGGAGAGCTTATGAGAATTGCTTGTGAAAAAGGTAAGGCAACAAGACCTGATATTAAATTAGGTATATGTGGAGAACATGGTGGAGATCCTTCATCTGTTGAATTCTGCCACAACTTAGGATTAAATTACGTAAGTTGTTCACCTTATAGAGTTCCATTAGCAAGACTTGCAGCTGCACAAGCACAAGTTAAAAATAAAAGATAATAAATAAGATTATATAAAATAAAGGAGTATTCATTATGAATACTCCTTTATTTAAACTTTAATTTTAAATTCAGTAGAAAACAATATTCTAAGTTCTTCAACAAATCTAACCTGAGCATAAGTATCTAGTGCAACTTCCTTAAGAGATTCTACAAACATTGATTTATTACATTTTTTTATGTTATTATAATAGTCCTTTGATAAGCGCCAATATTTTTGAGGGAATGCTAGATATGAAAAAACATATTTGAAGTCATCCTCTGTAAGAGGAGCAATTGAATTATATGTTTTAATTATCTTTCTTGTTAAGTCTATATCCCAATTAGTATTTGATCTTTTTAATAAACGTCTCATAAAATAACATAAATCATACATAGAATAATTTAAGGATGCTTTATCAAAATCAATTACCCAAACATCAGTATTATCAATTAAAATATTTTTATTTACATAATCTCCATGGCAAAGAGATCTACTTAAATTTTTGTCATTAATAGAACCTGAAACTAAGAGAGCTTCTTTAGCTAGATAAATATTTTCATCAAAAACATCTAAAAATATTGATGAAAATTTGTCCTTATGTTTCATTTTAGTTGCAGTATTAAATGATGAAAGAATCTTATTAAAGTGTTTTAATGTGGATATGTAGAGACTATCAAATCCAGTTTTAATTAAACTACCTTCAATTGCTTTAAAGTTTCTTGAACAATTATGCATTTTAGCTAGATTTTCTATGGATAGTAAGATATGTTGTAAGTTATCGAAGTTACATTTTTCACCTTTAACCCATGGACAAAGCATAAAAAGCATATTATTTGCTTTAACAAATCTACCATTAAACTTTGAAGGGAGCATTTTTGGAAGCTTAATTTCATTTCTAGCAAACCATTCCATAACTGAATATATGAATAAGAGAGTCCCTTCATCATAATAAACCTTTTTTAAGCAAAAGGTATTTTTAGGATTATTAATATCATCAATTAATTTATAAACAGCTCTATTTTTATCTGTATTTTTAAATTTTATATTCTCTATAGAATAGTTTTCTAAATTATACATAGGTAAAACTATGGATTCTACAGCATTAAAAATTTCATCAGCTTCATTAAACTTTTTAGAATGCTTTCCCATGATTAACCTCCTAATAAAAAATTCCTTATTATAAGAATATTATGATTAACTTTAGATTATACTTTAAAATGTGAAATACTTTGATTTAAAGTCAAAAAATTCATTGAGAGTTTGTTTTATAAAAAAATATAAAGTTTTAAATCTCTAGAATTATAAAAGGATTTTAAATAGGTACATAGAATATATATAGTAGGTGATGCTATGAAAATAAGAGAGAATATTGAAAGTTTTGAAAGAATAAAGTTAAATAAAGTCGCAAAGTTCTCAGATGAATCTGTAGGAAGAGAACGCTTAGAAGAACCAGATGAGATAAGGACCTGTTTTATGGTAGATAGGGATAGAATAATTCATAGTAAATCTTTTAGAAGATTAAAAAGAAAAACTCAGGTTTTTATAAGAACCTATGGGGATCATTATAGAACAAGGCTTGTTCATACTTTAGAAGTTTCTCAAGTAGCAAGAACGATAGGAGTAGCTCTATCATTAAATGAATATTTAATAGAGGCTATTGCTTTAGGTCATGATTTAGGGCATGCAGCTTTTGCTCATATTGGAGAGGATGTTTTAAATGATTTTCTTCCAGGTGGGTTTAAGCATAATGAACAAAGTGTTAGGGTAGCAAAGAAAATAGAGAAAAATGGCTTAGGTCTTAATTTGACCAAGGAAGTTTTAGATGGAATATTAAATCATAGTGGTTTTTCAAATGTTAGTAAGGTAGCAGGAACTTTTGAAGGACAAGTAGTTAGATTTGCAGATAAAATAGCATATGTAAATCATGATATAGACGATTCAATTAGAGCGGGAATTTTGAAAGAAGAGGATTTGCCTAAGAATATTATTGAAATCTTAGGTGCTAGTGGTAGTGAAAGAATAGACACTTTAGTTAAAGATTGTGTTTTTAATACAATTGATAACATAGATAAAGGAGAGCCTAGGGTATCTTTAAGTAATGAAATAGGAGATGCCTTTGTTCAGCTTAGAAAATTTTTGTTTGATAATATATATTTAGGGAAATACTTAGAGGATGAGAGGAAAAAAGCAGAATTTGTACTAAGTAAGGTTATAGAATATTATTACAAAAATTGGGGAGAAATGCCTGAACTATATAAAAATATATGTGAAGAAGAAGGAATACATAGAGGGGTTACGGATTACGTCGCAGGAATGACAGATGATTACTGTACAAATGAGTTCAATAAAATATATATTCCAAAGTTTGTGATGTATTAAATATTTTTGGAATAATTAGGGCTAAATATTGCTAAAATATAATTATTATGCGTTTACACTTGAAAAATATTAAAAAAAAAGTTATATTTAAAATTTGAGAAGGATTTTATCAATTGATGTCGAATAATAATTAATTGTCAAAAAATATTAAGAAGGTGAGTAGATTTCTTGCGAATTTCAGAAGAAATTATAGAAAAAGTTAAAGAGCAGAACGATATTGTTGATGTTGTTTCTGATGTGGTAAGACTAAAAAGAACTGGAAGAAATTTTTCTGGTTTATGTCCATTCCATAATGAAAAAAGTCCATCTTTTAGTGTTTCTCCTGACAAACAAATATTTAAGTGCTTTGGGTGTGGGGAAGCTGGAAATGTAATAAGTTTTGTTATGAAAACTAAAAATTTAAATTTTGTAGATGCAGTTAAAGAGTTAGCTGATAGGGCTAATATAATAATACCAATAGAAGATGGTAAGCAAAGCGAATCGCAAAAGAAAAAGCAGGTTTTATATAACATAAATAAGCAAGCTGCTAGATATTACTTTTCTAATCTTCAAAATAATAAGGAAGCTAAGGAATATTTTTTAAGAAGGGGAATAAAAGAAAATATATTAAAAAGCTTTGGTCTTGGATACGCTAAGGATGGATGGCAAAATACCATAAACTATCTTAGAAAACAAGGCTTTAGTAATGAAGCTATTGAGGCAGCTGGATTAGGGATTAAGAGTGAAAAGGGAACTTTTTATGATAGATTTAGAAATAGAGTTATTTTCCCTGTATTTGACTATAAAGGAAGTGTAATAGGTTTTGGTGGTAGAGTTTTAGATGATTCTAAGCCAAAATATTTAAACTCTCCAGAAACATTAGTCTTTCACAAAGGAACTAATCTATATGCTTTAAATTTTGCTATAAAGCATGGATTACAGGAAAGAACATTAATAATAGTTGAAGGATATATGGATTGTATATCACTTCATCAATATGGAATTACTAATGTAGTTGCTTCTTTAGGTACTGCATTGACAGACAATCAAGCTAGATTATTAAAAAGGTATGTAGACAGAGTAATAATATCCTATGACGCAGATATTGCTGGGCAAATGGCTACTATACGTGGACTTGAGATATTGCAAAATGCAGGATTAGATGTTAGAGTACTAACTGTACCAAAAGGCAAAGATCCAGATGAATTTATAAGAGCTAATGGTAAAGAGGCTTTTATAAAGTTAATTCAATCTTCAAAAAAACTTATAGATTATAAGCTTCATAGGGCTAGAATTGGTATAGATTTTTCAGATAATAATGGATTAATAAAGTATGCTGAAAGAGTTGTTAATATACTATCAGATTTAAATCCTATAGAAAAAGATGTCTACATAAAGAGGATTTCAGAAGAAACATCCATAAAAGAACAAGCATTTTATGATTTATTAAATAAAAACTTAATAAATAGTAATAAAAACCATGAAAATGTGAATAATAAGGAAGAATATGGAACAAAATTATATGTAGAACCTCCTTATGTTAAATGTGAAAGAAGTGTTTTAAAACTTCTTTGTATGGAGGAAAACCATTCATTAGTAAAGAAATACTTAGAAGAGGATGATTTAATATCTCCTAATATTAAATCCTTAGAAAAGATAATCAATGATTCAATTGAGGAAATAGGATTTAATAACTTAGGAAAACATGTAGAAGCTAAGTGTGAAGATCCAAAAGTTTTAAAGGAATGGTTAGAAGTAAAAGACTTACTTATTCTAGATCATTCTTCTAATATAGAAGTTCTTGTTAAAGATTATATTAATCTTATTAGAAAATATAAGTTAGAACAGGAGCAGACTACTGTACTTAAAGAATTAAAAAGATGTGAACAAAACAATATGTTTAAAGAGTCACTTGATTTAGTAAAAAGAGCTAAAGAAATAAGTGATAAATTAAAAGAACTAGAAAGGAGTAAGTAGTTTTAATGGCGGAAGGAGGTAATAAAATGAAAGCTAAAACAACAAAAGCAAAAAAAGGTGAAGGTAAAGAAAAAGTTGACAAAATGGTCTTAGTAAAAAGACTTATAGATAAAGGTAAAAAAAGCGGTTCATTGACTTACAAGGAGATAATGGATGAGCTTGATGAAATAGAATTAAACCCAGAACAAATAGAAAAAATCTATGAGGTTCTAGAATCAATGGGTATAGAGGTCATAAGTGAAATAGAGCAAGAAGAGGAAGAGGAGGAAGAATTAGATCTTTCTGTTCCAGAAGGTATTGCTATTGATGACCCTGTAAGAATGTACTTAAAAGAAATAGGTAAAGTGCCACTATTATCATCAGAGGATGAAATAGAGCTTGCTAAAAAAATAGAAGAAGGAAGCAACTATGCTAAGAAAAAATTAGCAGAGGCTAACTTAAGACTTGTTGTAAGTATAGCTAAAAGATATGTTGGTAGAGGAATGTTATTCCTAGATCTTATACAAGAAGGTAACTTAGGTCTTATAAAGGCTGTTGAAAAATTTGATTACAGAAAAGGGTATAAGTTCTCAACATATGCTACATGGTGGATAAGACAGGCAATAACTAGAGCTATTGCTGACCAAGCAAGAACTATAAGAATACCAGTTCATATGGTAGAAACTATAAATAAACTTATAAGAATACAAAGACAATTAGTTCAAGAGTTAGGAAGAGATCCATTACCAGAGGAATTATCAAAACAAATGGATATGCCAGTAGATAAGGTAAGAGAAATCTTAAAAATAGCTCAAGAACCAGTTTCATTAGAAACTCCAATTGGTGAAGAGGAAGATTCACATTTAGGTGACTTTATACCAGATGATGATGCTCCAGCACCAGCAGAGGCAGCAGCCTTTACAATGTTAAAAGAACAATTAATAAATGTTTTAGATACTTTAACTCCTAGAGAGGAAAAAGTATTAAGATTAAGATTTGGATTAGATGATGGAAGAGCTAGAACTCTTGAAGAAGTTGGTAAAGAATTCAACGTAACTAGAGAGAGAATTAGACAGATTGAAGCAAAAGCTTTAAGAAAATTAAGACATCCAAGTAGAAGTAAAAAGTTAAAAGATTATTTAGATTAGTATCTTAAGATTAGTGCCTTAAAGGTGCTAATCTTTTTTTAGTTAATACTTTAAAAGTTTTAATGTTATATAAGATGAGAAGTTTAAAATTATATGAAAAGATTCTGAGTTTAAGGAAATGAATAGATAAAAATTATGATTCATATAAAGTATAGAGGTAATAATAAAAGCTAAGAGCTAGTTTCTGAATAAAGCTTTATTTTATGATATAATTACAATGAGGTGAAGTAGTAAATGACAAAATTTAAGGCTAGAAGAGGCCATGGCGTATTTGAAGTCTTGGCATATCTTTTATTAGGAAATGCACTATTAATCATATTGAATAACATAGTGAATGGTTATTTAGAGAGGAACTTAGTAATAGTATCAAGCTTTGTTTATAGCATTGTATGCATTTATTACATTTTACTTGATTTATCCTTAGTTTACGAAGTTAATGATGATTACATTGAAATAAATTGTTTTAAAGGATTAAAAAAATTTAGGATAAATTTTAAAGATGTAAATGGTTTTTTAGAACAAGATAAAGTTATAAATGGATTTAAATTATCTGGTTTTGGAAAACATAAATATTGTTTTGGTAGATGTGTTGTTCATAATGTAGGAATTGCTCGTATGTTTGTAACTTCTAGTAAGAGGGTTATATATATACATACAGAGGATATAAGTTATGGATTATCTCCAGATGAATTTGAAAAGTTTAAAGAGTTAATAGTATCAAAGGGAATAAAGGAAGAAAGTTTCAAGGTAAAAGTTAATAATGCAAGAGCAATAATAAGGGATAAGGGATTTTATATTCCTTTTATAATAACATCCTTATTAATATTAGGCATTATACTAATACCTTCTATATTATATTTATCAGGAGCTATGCCTGATAAAATGCCAATTGATTTTAGTGCACATTTCATACCTTGTACTATTGGAAGTGCAAAGGATTTTGTAGGAAGACAAATTATATATGGAATAATGAATATGATTCTGTTAGTATGTATTTATTATGCAAGTCATTTTTGTGCTAAATATGATAAAAAGTTAGCTCAAAGATATATTTATTTGTCTTTAATAATATCATTGGTGTTTTTAGTTTCTCAAATACAAACACTGGTAAATTATTTGTAGAAAGTGGGATAATATGGAGTTAAGTAAGAGATTAAAAAGAATAGCAGAACATGTTGATAAATGTGAAAGTGTAGCTGATATAGGTACAGATCATGGATACATACCTATATATTTAGTTAAAGAAGGAATATGCAAAAAAGCAATAGCTTCAGATATAAATAAAGGACCTATAGAAAAAGCAAAGGTTAATGTTGCTTTTGAAGGGGTTTCAAATAAGGTTAAATGCCTTTTAGGACCAGGGCTTAATCCTTTAAAAGTAGGAGAAGTAAATGGAGTTATATTAGCTGGAATGGGTGGAAATCTAACTAGAGATATTTTATTAGCTGATATGGATAAGGTAAAAAAGTATGATTTCATAATATTACAGCCAGCTCAAAACCCAGAGGTTTTAAGAGAGTTTTTATATAAGAATGATTATGAAATAATAGATGAAGATTTAATTAAAGATGAAGGCAGATTTTATGAATTATTTAAAGTAAAATACAATGAAAATTCAGAAAAACTAGTATTTGAGGATGGATTATATTACGAAGTAAGTCCTTTATTAAGAGAAAAAAATCATCCATTATTTAAGGAATTTATAGAAGAAAAAATAAATAGATGTGAGACTATATTAAGTTTTATAAAAGAAGATACAGAAGCGGCTAAAAAGAGAAAAAGTGATTTAGAAGAAAAGATAAATAAACTTAAGGGGATGTTATAATGAAATTAAATGACATTATAAATATAATAGAAGATATTGCCCCAGTTAATTTAAAAGAAGGCTTTGATAATGTAGGCCTTATGGTTGGGGATAGAGAAAAAAATATAACTAAGATTTTATTAGCTTTAGATTGTACTGAAGAGGTTATTAAAGAGGCTAAGGAAATGGGTGCAGAGCTTATTTTAACTCATCATCCACTTTTATTTAGAAAGCCAAGTACAATAACAACAGATACTCTATTAGGTAGAAAAATTATAAGCTTAATAAAAGATGATATAAATCTTTATTCAGCGCACACTAACTGGGACTCAGTTAAAGGTGGATTAAATGATACCTTAGTTGAAATCTTAGGATTTAATAAAGGAATCATAATGGATAAAAGCCCAGTTGATTCTGAGGCTGGAATTGGTAGAGTAGTAGAGTTAACTAAGGAAATGACTGTCCTAGAAATAATAAACCTTATAAAATCATCTTTAGGTATTAAGAATTTAAGATATGCAGGAGATTTAAATGAAGTTATTAAGAAAATTGCTATTGTAAATGGTAGTGGGCAAGATTTCTTTGGAGATGCAAAAAAACTTGGAGCAGATCTAATAATAACTGGAGATACAACATATCATTTTGTTTCAGATTATAAGGAAATGGGATTAAATATTCTAGACATAGGACATTTTAATTCAGAGTGGCCTGTTTTAATTAAGGTAAGTGAAAAAGTAAAAGAAAGATTAGATTCAGACGTGGAATTTATTGTTTCAAAAGAGGCTAAAGATCCCTTTGAATTCATATAATTTTTTTGGTATATAATATTACAATTAAAACATAATATTGGATAAATAACATTATTTGAATTTATGTGATTTTATTATATAATAGGTATGGTGTGGTATTACGCCATACCTAAAATTTTATAAAAAAATCCAATGTAATTTGGTAGAGGTTCGTAACCATCCCTCTATAAAAAACTAAGGGCTGTAACTGTATTATAGGATAGTTATACTCTTTAGTATGCCTGTAATATAGTTTTTATTATTTTTAGGCTGAATTTATAAGCTTTTTTGTAAGTAAATGTAGATTTTTAAATAGCTATTAATAACTAACTTAAATTTTAACTAAGATTATTAAAAAGTATAAATGAAGAGTTAAATTATGTTTTTAATAGGTGATTAATTTTTTTAGGATTATTATAAAGCTTAGTAAGATTAGTTTTAAAATTTATCTTAGCAAAAAGATAGTTATAAGGAAGCTTAAAGATAATAACAGTTCCTTTTGGTGAAGTTAAATCAAAGGGAGGAAATTAAAATGGATAAGAGAAAGGTAATTGTTGATTGTGATCCAGGGATAGACGATGCTTTAGCCATTATTCTTGCATTAAAGTCAAAAGAGATTGAGGTTGTTGGAATAACCACTGTATCAGGAAATATTGAAAGTTTACAGGGAGCTAAAAATGCCTTAAAGGTACTTAAGCTTTTAGGTAGATTGGATATTCCTGTTTACTTAGGAGAAAGTAAGCCAATTAAAAGAGAGCTTGTAACAGCACAGGATACTCATGGGGAAGATGGCTTAGGAGAAACTTTTTTAGAAGAGGTCTCTAGTGAATATATTAGAGAAAATGGTGTTGATTTTATTTTAAATACTTTAAAAAATCATGAAAATGTTAGTATTATTGCTCTTGGACCACTAACAAACCTATGTAGAGCTATAGAAAAGGATTCGGAAAGTTTTCATAGAGTTGAGGAAATAGTTTCTATGGGTGGAGCTTATAAGAGTCATGGAAATTGTTCACCAGTAGCTGAATTTAATTACTGGGTAGATCCTCATGGAGCAAGGGAGTTTCTAAAAAAGTTTAATGGTGAATTTACCATGGTTGGTTTAGATGTTACAAGAGAGATAGTTTTAACACCAAATTTAAGAGAAATGATACATCAATTTAAAGATGAAATTGGTGATTTTATATATGATATTACTAGATTCTACGTTGATTTCCATTGGGAACAAGAGAGAACACTTGGATGTGTTATAAATGACCCCTTAGCAGTAGAGTATTTTATAAATAGAGAGCTTTGTGAGGGTTTTAAGGCTTATGTGGACATAGCTTGCGAAGATATATCAATGGGACAAAGTGTTGTTGATGTTGCAGATTTTTACAAGAAAAGAAAAAATGTATTTGTATTAGATAAAGTTAATAGCAAAGAATTTATGTTAAGTTTTCTTAATAAAATATTCCAAAGCCATAAAGAGGATATTAAAAATGTACTTAATAATCCAAAGTATGGTATTTAATAGGGAGGGAATATTAATATGAGAAATTCAAAAAGTTTAAAGTTAACAATAATGGGAATAGGAATAGCATTAAATATAATTGGAGCTTTTATAGCCTTAAATTTAAGATTACCTATTTATTTAGATTCTATAGGTACAATTATGGTTGGATTTGTATTAGGACCTGTTTATGGAATGGCAACTGGAGTCTTAGGAAGTGTGGTTAGTGGAATAACCTTTGATATATATTCTTTATATTTTGCGCCAGTTCAAATATTTACTGGATTTTTTGCAGGATATTTTTATGAAAAAGGGCTTATGAAAGGAAAGAAATTATTTTTAAGCGTCTTTGTAATGACTCTATTTGTAAGTTTTACAGGAGCTTGTTTAACTGCCTATATATTTGGTGGTATTACTTCATCAGGTTCTAGTTATATAATAGTTATTTTAAATAATTTAGGGGTTAACCCTGTGGTAAGTGCTTTTATAACACAATTTTTAACAGATTATTGTGATAAATTAGTAGCAGTTTTAATAATGTTACAGGTTGTTGTAAGATTGCCTAAAAATATTTTGTTAAGAGTACAGAATAATTAAATGGAGATGAAAAAATTTTGGATAGATATAATGTTATAGATAATAAAAATAATAGAGAGATAGTTCTTCTAAAATCTTTTCCTTGTGTATGGGGAAAGTGTGCTTTTTGTGATTATATAGAAGATAATTCAAAAAATACTGAAGAGATAATAAAATTAAATAAAGAAGTTCTTAGCAATGTAAAAGGAATTTATGGCGTTCTAGAAGTAATAAACTCTGGAAGTGTTTTTGAACTTCCAAAGGAAACCTTAGAAGAGATAAAAAGGATTGTTGTTGAGAAAAATATTAAAAAACTTTTCTTTGAAGCACATTGGTGTTATAGAAATAGATTAAAGGAGATAGAAGAATATTTTGGAGTTCCTATAATATTTAAAACTGGTATTGAAACCTTTGATGATCATTTTAGAAATGATATTTTAAACAAGAATGCTAGATTTAATGATGTAGAAGAAGTAAAAAAATACTTTAAGTCAATATGCTTAATGGTTGGAATAAAGGGACAAACTAAGGATATGATAAAGAGAGATATGGACATACTTTTAAATAATTTTAAGTATGGAACAGTTAATATATGGACTGAAAACACAACTTCTTTCAAAAGAGACGAGGAGCTTATTAAATGGTTTGAAAAAGAGTATTCTTTCTTAAAGGATAATAAAACCATAGAAGTATTATTTGAAAATACAGACTTTGGGGTAGGAGATTAGTATGTTTAGATATAAATACATTAAATTATTATAAGAATATAAATAAAGATAATATATAAACATAATTTTATAATAAACTTTTAGGAAAAAGAGCTTGTTTTATGGAGAAAACAAGTTCTTTTTCATATAATGATGTATAAGTAATACTTAGGGTGGAGAATTATGTGGTCCAATTTTGGAAATAGATTTAATGGAGACTGCTTTAAAGACTTAAGGAGAGATTTCAATAGATTAATGAGAAATTTTAAGAGAAATGCTTGTAAAAGATGTCTTATTAATAATTGCTATTTCAGAAATGCCTTAAAGTGGGGGGCTGTAGGTGGCATATTAACCTTCCTTATAATAAGTCAAATAGGAGTTCCTTTAGCAATTGTTTGTATTGGAATAGTAGCAATATTTGTGATTTGTAATAAATGGTAGAAAAAATAATTTGAAAAAAATAAGTATATATGTTAATATTAATCTTGCGAGTAAGCCAGACAATCGCTGCTAGTCTTAGAACTAGGAGAGGAAAGTCCGAGCTCCATAGGGCAGGATGCTGGATAACGTCCAGTGGAGGTGACTCTAAGGATAGTGCAACAGAAATAAACCGCCTAGATTTATCTAGGTAAGGGTGGAAAGGTGAGGTAAGAGCTCACCAGGGTATAGGTGACTATACTGCTATGTAAACCCCATCTGGAGCAAGACCAAATAGGAGGACATATAGGGGCTGCCCGTCCCGTCCTCGGGTGTGTCGCTTGAGCCTATCGGCAACGGTAGGCCTAGATAGATGATTGTCAAATACAGAACTCGGCTTATAGACTTATCTCGTATTTATAAAACACTAGGTTATAATACCTAAGTGTTTTTTTATTTTACAAAAAAATATACTGATAGTTTCTTTCCTTATTAACTTTAATCTTACAGTATTAATTTAATTTTATTGGATATATCTAATAGAGGAGATTATAAATTTGAAAGGAATTCGTAATTTAGAAAAATATGAATTCATAACTAATAAATTCATAAGTGTTTTGTAAGAATTTAAAGGAGTTGAAACAAATGAGAAAAGTATTTGAGATTATAAAAGTTATATTTTTTGTTTTATTTTTAGGCTATGATGAAAGAAAATTTAATTTATAGATAAAAGTTATATTAATAGTTATTTATGAATTAATTATGAGATTTTAAAAAAAATAGATGATTTTAATAAATAAAATAGAACTTTGTAATAATATTGTATTAAAAATAATGTATAATAGATAAGTGATATTTTAAAAACAATAGAATGTAAGGGTTAGTTGGTTTAGATTACAAAGGAAATTTAATTATTTTAAATTAAGGAGGAAAAATGGGGAGAGATAGTAGAAAGAAGAGGAGAAGTAAAAAGAAGTGGAAGACTATAGCGATATTTATTGCTTTTGAATTCATATTCACTGCTGTTACAGCGCCTTTTATACTTTTATATGGACCATTTGAAAATGCTAAAAGGACTTATGTGGGGGCAGCCATGACTAGTTTTAGTCATCAGTGGATGGCAACTACATTTTTATCAGATGAAAAAATTAATGAGATATTAAATTCTAATATTGAGGATACAAATACAAATCATAAAAATACAAATATAAAGACAAATGTTAATTTACCAACTAAACATGATAATAGTATAGAATTATACTCTTTTGAAAACTTTAAATATAGTGGATATTATATAGTGGTAAAAGATCCTACTAGAGTAAAAATAGGAGTTTCTAAATATCTTGGAGAAGAAGGACAAACTACTTCTGAAATAGCTAGGGAATACAATGCTGTTGCGGCTGTAAATGGAGGAGCTTTTACAGATAAATCTAGTACTGCTCAATGGACTGGTAATGGGGGAACTCCTGCTGGAATAGTTATATCAGAGGGGAAATTGGTTTATAAAGATGTACCAGACGATGAAAAAATTGAGTTAGTTGGCATAACAAAAGAAGGAAAAATGATTGCAGGTATGTATTCATTTAATAATCTTAAAGAATTAAATGTTAAAGAAGCTGTAAGTTTTGGACCTGTTTTAGTTAAAGAAGGAGAACCTACACCTATGAAAGGTGATGGTGGATGGGGAGTTGCTCCAAGAACTGCTATGGGACAAAGAGCTGATGGATCAATAGTAATGTTAGTTATTGATGGTAGAAGTTTAACAAGTGGAGGAGCTACTTTAAAGGAATTACAGGAAGTATTATTAAATACTTGTAATGTAGTTACTGCTATAAACCTTGATGGTGGTAAATCAACTACTATGTACTTAAATGGAAAAGTAATAAATAATCCAGCATCAAATGTAGGGGAGAGATCTATTCCTTCAGCTATAATAGTAAAATAACAAAGAGGAGAATTTTATGGATAAATTAAAGCAATTTTTAAAGTGGGGACTATTGTCTGTAATTTTACAATGCTTAGTTTTATTTGTTTTTGATAAATTTTATTTTAAGTTAAATTCTGATGTAAATGTAAAAGCTATAGATATAGCTAGCCAACATACAAAAGAGAATAATGATGTAAAATTACCAGGGAATATGATGGATAAAAAGATATCTTATGATGGAGAATATATAGCATATTTAAACAATAATGATGAACTTAAAGTCTTTAATACTCTTAAAGATGATGAAAGTCATGTCGATATAGAAAATGAAAAAGCATCTTATTATACTTGGCTTAGAGATAGAAATAGACTTATTGTAATTACGAATATTAAATATAATAATAAAAAGAATACAGTTAATTTATATTCTATTGATGTAGATACCAATAAAACTAAGAAAATTGAGCTTGGTAATATGAATTCTTCTTATAAAGTTAATGAGATAACAGTTTCAACTAAAACAGGAGTTATATACATTGAATTTAAGAATGAAGATACAAAAGAGTCTATAGTTAAGAGAATAGATAATAATGATGATATAACTGATGTAAGACTAGTAACTGATTCACCAGGAAATATTGAAGTAATGCCAAGGGCAGATAGATTAGTATATGACAGTGAAAAAGAATCAGGAATATATCTTACACAGCCAAATAAGAAATTAGGAATTAATCCAATATATAAAGTGAGACTTTTAGGTGTTGATGAAACTGGGAATATATACTTTGGAGAAATAAAAGATAATAAAGTATTTAAAATAGTTTATGGAAATGTAGAAAAGTCAATTGATACTTGGAATAAAATACCTCTAGAAAAAAGCTTAGAGCTAAATAAAATCTATATAGGAAAAGATGGAGAAATATACGTTTTAGAAGAGGAACAAAAGATTGTTAAAGATGTTAAAAATGGAAAAGAGTACAAATATGAAGGTGACTTCTTACAAATGTATTCTAATGGATTTGCAACAATTATAAATGGAAATAAACTTCATAGAGTATATTTTGATTCATCTCAAAATGCTTAGTGGAAATATTATATGGAATCTAAAATGAATTTAAAATAATTTATATAAAAAAGGCAAAGAATAATTTACATTAAAATAAGTTATTCTTTGCCTTTTAATTTAAATTAGCATATGTTTTTAAATTTATATTTAAAAATAAATATGGATTTAAAGCATGTGTTTATTTTTTGAAGGTTTAATCTAATCATATATTTAAAATAGGTTTTTAAATATTAAAATGCCCAGTTACCATCTTTAAATACTGGAATTTCAACATTATCATGAGTTAAACCTGTGATCTTTAAATCTTTAGTTCCTATCATGAAATCTACATGAGTTAATGAATCATTAGCTCCAGCTTTTTCAAGCTCTTCATTAGTCATATTTTCACCATTTTTTATGCATAGAGAATATGCTTTACCAAAAGCTAAATGACAAGAAGCATTTTCATCATATAGAGTGTTGAAGAAAATTATTCCTGAGTTTGATATAGGAGAATTATAAGGAACAAGAGCTACTTCTCCTAAGTATTTAGCACCTTCATCAGTATCTAGAAGATGTTTTAAAGTGTCGTATCCTTTTTCAGCTGAGAAATCAACAACTTTTCCATCTTTAAAAGTAACTGAGAAATTATCTATTAAATTTCCACCGTAGTTTAAAGGTTTAGAACTAAATACTGTTCCATTAACTCCAAATTTAGAAGGCATAGAGAATACTTCCTCAGTAGGCATATTAGCTATAAATTCAACTCCATCTTGAGTGTATTCAGCTCCACCAGCCCAAATATGATTTTCTGGTAATTCTATAGTTAAATCAGTTCCAAGTGAATTTTCAAAATGAAGTGATTTTAAATTCTTTTCATTTAAATAATCCATATGGTATTTTAAAGTTTCTTTATGTTTATTCCAAGCTTCAACAGGGTTCTCTGTATCAACTCTAACTATTTTAAAGATTTCATTCCATAATTTATCTACTGCTTCTTCTTCAGGTAAATCAGAGAAAACTTTTTTAGCCCAAGCTTTAGTTGGAATAGAAACTATTGACCATGCATTTTTATTGCTCATTAACATTTCACTAAATTCTTTTAAAGCTATACTTGATGATTTTCTAAAGGCTGCTATTTTTGCAGGGTCTATATTTTTTAGAAGTTCAGGATCAGAGGCAGAAATACTTAAGAAGCAAGCTCCTTCTTTAGCATAACTTAATCTTGATTCTTTCATCCAATCTGGGAAGTTTTCAAAAACTTCTAATGGAGAGTGTTCATATTTAATTTTGCCGCATATTTCATCATTCCATTGAACAACAACATCCTTTGCTCCTTTTTCATAAGCAGATTTAACAAGCATTCTTGTAAATTCTGCACATTCTACAGGAGAAGATATAACAAGGGTTTGACCCTCTTGAACATTTACTCCTATATGAGTAGCTAACTTTGCATAATTTTCTAACATGCTTTCAAATTTGTTCATAATATCAGTCCTTTCTTTACAAATTCTTACCATTATTATAATGCAGTAAAATTTATAAAACAATTAATTAATAAAGATTATTTTATAAAAGTCCATTTGTTTTCATAAGAAGGTCGTAATATAAGTCTCCTTCCTCAGAAGTGCAACCATAATCTATTAAATAATAGGTATCATTTATAATTCCCCAAGAACTGTGAACATATAAATCTTCTTTAAATAGAAAATATTTTTCGCCAAGGGTATAAATATCTTCTTCTATAGAACTTTCTTCACGCAATTTTTTTAAATCAACAAAAGTTTTTCTTCTTATGTTAGGGAAAACCTCAGCCCTAGGCATTATTAAAATCCTTTTATTATAAAGAAGAACAGGACATAAATATCTTTTTAGTTTATAAGGAGCATTTTTAAAAATATAGTATTCAACAAAATTTTGATGAAGACCATCTTCACCCTTAGCAACTTTAACCACTAAATTTTTATTTAAAGCAAAAACTTTTCTTGCTATTCCTTCTCCTAAAAAGGTAAATTTCTTTTTATATTCTTTCATTGGAAGATTGCTTAGATATTTTATAAGTATATTAATATCATCTATATCCATAATAAAAAAACCTCAAAGCTTTTTATTCTATATTCTATGAAGGAACTTTAATAAAAGTTGATTGAAGTAATATATTATTTAGATAATAAACATAAATTACTAATATTTTTTCTTATATTACATATAGAACATAAAAGTATTTTAAAAGATTTATAATAATTCGTTGAAAATGTTATAATGTTTATATATTAATTATTAATTTATTGAATAAAAAAATTAAACTAAGGAGCGAACAAAAGTGAAAAATTTTCTTGAGAGTTTAATAGAAAATAATAGACAATATGTTGAACATGGAAAACTGGCATCTTATATTCCAGAATTAGAAAAAGCTAATAAAGAAGATTTAGGTATATATATAGTTACTCTTGATGGAAAAGAGGTAGGGGCAGGAGAGTATGATAAAAAGTTTACTATTCAGAGTATATCAAAAGTAATAACTTTAATGCTTGCAATATTAGATAATGGAAAAGATAGAGTCTTTTCAAGAGTAGGTGTTGAACCAACTGGAGATAGCTTTAATAGTATAGTAAGTTTAGAGAGAAAGCCTTCTAAAAAACCTTTTAACCCTATGGTTAATTCAGGAGCAATATTAACAACATCTTTAATTGAAGGTGATAGTGAAGAGGAAAAGTTTGAGAGAATTTTAGAATTTACTAGAAAAGTAACAGGAAATGATGATATTCAATTAAATGAAGATGTTTATTTATCTGAAAAGGAAACTGGAGATAGAAATAGAGCCTTAGCATACTTTATGAAAAGTAATGGAGTTATAGAAGGAAATATAGATGATATATTAGATTTATATTTCAAACAATGTTCTCTAGAAGTTAATGCTAAAGATTTAGCTAGATTTGGTGCTATGCTTGCTAATGATGGAGTATTACCTTGGAATGGAGAAAGAGTAATATCTAGAGAAATTTGCAGAATAATAAAAACAATAATGGTTACTTGCGGTATGTATGATGACTCAGGTAAATTTGCTGTACATATAGGAATTCCAGCAAAAAGTGGAGTTGGTGGCGGAATAATGGCTGCTGTTCCAAGAAGAATGGGAATAGGTATTTTTGGACCTTCTTTAGATGATAAGGGAAATAGTATAGCAGGAACACATGTTATGAAGGATTTATCTGAGGAATTAGATTTAAGTATTTTCTAAAATGTGTTAATATTATTAGAACTAATGGGAAAAATCATTAAAAGAGATGGTTGTTTAAAAGTCTAAAATAAACTTATAAATATATTCAAATAATTACTGAATATCGTTAAGAATTTATAGCAATTACTCCGAAAGATTTACTAAAGCTTCGAAACTCCCGCTGGTCAAACAGTCTCAGCTTATTAACGTAAATCTTTCTACATAATTGCTTAAATTCTAAAACTTATTCAGATATTTTTTTCATATTATTTATAAGTTTTATTATAGAAAGACTTTATATAATAGAGTAAATATCTAGAATGTTAGATTAATAGAATAATATATTGGAGGATTAGAATGAAAAGATTATTGATATTAGACGGGAACAGTCTTTTAAATAGAGCCTTTTATGCTGTGCCTTTGCTTAGCAATAGCGAAGGAACTCATACAAATGCTATTTATGGTTTTACAAATATGCTTTTTAAGATGAGAGAGGATATAAAACCTGATTATATAGTTTGTACTTTTGATAAAAAAGCACCAACTTTTAGACATTTAGAGTATGGGGATTATAAGGCTGGAAGAAAGAAAATGCCTCCTGAGTTAGCAGAGCAGTTTCCTATTGTTAAGGAAATGCTAAAGTTATTTTCAATAACAACTTATGAATTAGATGGATTCGAAGCAGATGATATTATAGGAAGTTTAGCTAAGGTGGCTGAAGGTGAAGGAATCGAAGTTTATATTATGACTGGAGATAAGGATGCCCTTCAACTAGCAGCTAAGGATATAAATGTATGTATAACTAAGAAGGGTGTTTCTGAAATAGAAGTTTATAACTATGATAGAATGGTTGAAGAATATGGAGTTACTCCTACTCAGTTCATAGATGTTAAAGGACTTATGGGAGATAAATCTGATAATATTCCAGGGGTACCAGGAGTAGGAGAAAAAACAGCCTTTAAATTAATAAAAGAGTATGGTTCAGTAGAGGCAGTTTTAGAAAATATAGATAACATAAGTGGTAAAAAGTTAAAAGAAAATTTAACTGAGTACGGCGAACAGGCTATATTCTCTAAAAAGTTAGCTACTATTATGACTAATGTTCCTATAGATTTTGATTTAGATGAGATTAAATCAAAGGATGATTATAATAAAGATCAGCTAAAAGCTTTATTTACTAAGCTTCAAATGAAATCTATATTAGATAAATTATCAAATGGGGAAGAAGAAGAGCCAGAAATAGAAGTTAAAATAACTAATATAGAAAGTAATAAAGAATTAGAAGATTTATTTAAGAATATAAACGAAGAAGTCTATATTAATTTTACTTATTTAAATAAAGAAAAGTATTCTACTATAGAGATTGATAAAATATTTATTAATTATGATGAGAAAAATTATTTAATTAACTTTAAAGAGTTAGTAAAAGAAGAGGAGAATATTAAATCCTTTAAAGAATTTTTTGAGAATGAAGATATATTAAAAAATGGCTATAGTATAAAAAATGCCTTAACAGCTTTAAAAAAATTAGGAATAGATTTTAATGGATTAGCCTTTGATTGTGAATTAGCAGCATATTTAATAGATTCATCTAAGGGAGAATATACTCTTTTATCCTTAATAAATAACTATCTTTCAAAATTCCCTAATGTAAAAGAGGGGGAAGAAGACTTAGTTGGAATTTCATTTATGAAAGAGTTGACTTTAGTTCTAAAGAAAAAGATAGAAGAAGAGAAAATGGAAAGACTTATGTATGATATTGAGCTTCCTTTAGAAACAGTTTTATCTTCTATGGAATCAATAGGATTTAAAGTAAATAAAGATATTTTAGATGAGCTATCTATTAAGTTTAAAAGAGAGTTAGAGGAAACACAAAAAGAGATCTTTGAACTTGCAGATGAAGAGTTCAACATAAATTCTCCAAAACAATTAGGTAAGATATTATTTGAAAAATTAGATTTACCAGTTATAAAGAAAACTAAAACTGGCTATTCAACTAACGCAGAAGTTTTAGAAAAGCTTAAGGACAAACATCCTATAATAGAAAAAATAACATATTTTAGACAGCTTTCAAAAATATATTCAACTTATGTTGAAGGATTAAAGTCTGTTATAGATACAGATGGTTCTATACATTCAACATTTAATCAAACTGTAACTACTACAGGTAGACTTTCATCAACAGAGCCTAACCTTCAAAATATACCTATAAAATACGAAATGGGTAGAGAAATAAGAAAGGTATTTATACCAAAAAAAGAAGGAGATTTATTAATATCAGCTGACTACTCACAAATAGAACTTAGAGTTTTAGCTCATATTTCTGGTGATGAAAATATGATAGATGCATTTAATCATCATTCAGATATACACACTAAGACTGCTTCTGAGGTATTTAAAGTGCCAGTTGAAGAGGTAACTCCATTAATGAGAAGTAGGGCTAAGGCAGTAAACTTTGGTATAGTATATGGAATAGGAGATTTTAGTCTTTCTCAGGATTTAAATATCCCAAGAAAAGAAGCTAAAGAATATATGGATATATATTTTGAAAGATATCCAAAAATTAAAGAGTATATTTCTAAGGTTATTCATGAAGCTCAAACAAAGGGATATGTATTAACTATGTTAAATAGAAGAAGATATATACCTGAAGCAAATGCTTCAAATAAAATAGTAAAAGCCTTAGGAGAAAGACTTGCAATGAATGCTCCAATACAAGGAACAGCAGCAGATATAATAAAACTTGCTATGGTAAATGTATATAACAAGTTAAAAGAATTAAATTTAAATAGTAAGTTAATATTACAGGTTCACGATGAACTTATAATAAATGTTGTAAAAGGAGAATTAGATATTGTTAAGAAACTCCTAAAAGAGGAAATGGAAAATACAATTAAATTAAGTGTACCATTAGATGTTGATGTTAATGTTGGAGAAGATTGGTATAAGTTAAAATAAGGAGGGTACTGATTCTATGATTAAAGTAGGCCTTACAGGAGGAATATGCTCAGGTAAAAGCACTATTTCTTCTATGATAAAAGAGGCAGGAATACCAGTTATAGATGCAGATATTATTGCAAGAGAAGTATTAGAAAAATACCCAGATATACTTTTAAGGGTAAGAGCTACTTTTGGAGGTCATTTCTTTGATTGGAGAGGTGATTTTAGAAGAAGAGAGTTTGGAAACCACATTTTTAGATTTCCAAAGGAAAGAATAAAGTATGAAGAAATCATAATGCCTTATATAAAAGAGGAAATAGAGATTAAACTTAAAGAATATGAAAAAATAAATACTAAGCTTGTAGTTGTAGATGGAGCAACCTTAATAGAAAATGATATGCATAAGGATATGGATATGGTTGTTCTAGTTTGGGTAGATAAAAGTAGCCAAATAGAAAGAATGGGATTTAGAGATAAGCTTAGTAAAGGGGAAGCTATAAATAGAATAAATTCTCAATTAAGTCTTGAAAGAAAAAAAGATTATGCTAACATAATAATTGATAATAGCGGTAATTTAATTAAAACAAAGGAACAAATTGATGATTTGTTAGAATTTTTTACTTTATACCAGTAGGAGAGTTATATGAAGAAAATTATAAGGCTAGTTATAATTGTTTTAGCCATATATTTACTATTTTTAGGGAGTGGATATATATTAAAAAATGTTATATTTCCATTAAAATATATAAATTATGTAGAGAAATATAGTAAAGAGTATAATTTGGATCCTTATTTTGTCATGGCAGTTATGAAAGCAGAAAGTAACTTTGACGAAGATGCTAAATCTAATAAGGACGCAAGAGGGCTTATGCAAATTACCACCTCTACTGGAAAGTGGATAGCTGAAAAACAAGGGATTATTGATTTTGATACCAATTTATTATTAGAGCCAGAAGTTAATATAAGGTTTGGATGTTGGTATTTAAATAATCTTCATAAAGAGTTTGGAGATTGGGACCTTGTAATTGCAGCTTACAATGCAGGAAGAGGACGGGTTCAAGAATGGCTTAATAGTGCTGAACATTCTGATGATGGAAAAAATCTTACTTATATACCATTTAAAGAAACTGATAAATATGTTAAAAAAGTAAATGTTTATTACAATATATATAGGTCACTTTATTCTTAAGTGACCTATGTATTTTAATATACTATGGATAAAGCTTTGGGAGGGGATGTTTTGAAAAAATGGCTAATAGCTATAGGTGGTATTTTAATAATTGCTATTTTTATATTATTTTTTAATAGAGAATATTTAAAACCAGTACATATGGATATTAATTGGAATGATAATTTTAATCCACCAGAAGAAAAAATGCTTTTTGATTTTATAGAGAAGGATTTAAGTAAAAGTGGATATGGAATATATACAAATTATATAGATAAAAGTTCAGAAGGAGATATAACTAAGGGTCACTCAGTATTATCAGAGTCAGAGGGGCTTATGATGTTATATTCAGTAAATGCTAATAATAAAGAATTATTTGATGAGCATTTTGACATAGTAAAAGAAATGAGATTAAAAAATGGACTTATTAGTTGGAGAAAAGAAGGAGATGAGAATTCACCTTCCTCTGCAACCATAGATGAACTTAGAATAATAAAAGCTCTTCTTTTAGCCAACAACAGATGGAATAGTTTTTATTATAAATTTTATGCTACAAATATTGCTAACTCTTTACTTAAACATGCAGAAGAAAATAAAACTTTAGTAGATTATATAGATGACTATGGAAAAGGGAATACAACTACTTTATGTTATTTAGACTTGCCTACTATGAAATTATTGAGTCAAGTAGATAAGAAGTGGGAAGGAATTTATGAAAAATCTAACGGTATAATAGAAAATGGAAGAATATCTGAAGAGGTTCCTTTATACAGAAAAGTATTTTATGAAGAAACTCAAAAATATGATGAAGAAGAAAATGTTGATTTCTTATTATCTACAATAGTAATTTTAAATAGAATTGAAGCTGGAGAAAATGAGGAGTCATCTATTAAATGGATAAAAGAAAAGTTTAAGAAAGATGGATTCTTAGTAGCTACATACAATGGTAAAAATGGAGATGCTACCTCACAGATTGAATCTCCATCAATATACTCTAATGTAGCTTTAATAGCAAATTACATTGGAGATAAGGAGTTATTTAATAAGGCTATAGATAAATTAAAATATTATCAAATAAAAAATAAAGATAGTGTGCTTTATGGTGGATTTGGAGATGAAAAGACAAATAGCGTATATTCTTTTGATAATTTAAATGCCTTACTAGCTTTTCAAAAATATAAGGATTAAAATAATAAGTAATAATATAAATAATATTGTTCATATACTTAAAATGGGCAATATTTTATGCAGATATGGTGGAATGGCAGACACGATATCTTGAGGGGGTATTACTTTTAGGAGTGTGCGGGTTCAAGTCCCGCTATCTGCACCAATTTGGTATTAAAGAATAGTATAACTTAAATTTTTATATACCTATTCAATGTGACTAATTTCTTAATTAAGAAATTAGTCATTTTTTATTATAAAAAATGTATAATATAGTATTAAGCACTTATTAATAAGAGGGGTAAAATGAGTAAAAATTTTGATTATAGCCTTAAAGATATAAGTAGTAATTTAGAAAAATCTTTAAAAGAAGCAGAATTATTAGGGGAGGGGCATAATGGTGTGGTATTTCTCCTTAAAAATAATAAAGCAATAAAAATTTTTAGAAGAATGAGTGTTTGGAAAGATGAAAGCAGTATATTAAAACGAGTTAGAAAGTCTAGATTTTTTCCAAGAATATATGAAGCTAAGCCAGGATATATTATACGAGAATATGTTGATGGAGTTAGATTAGATAAGTATCTAAGAAGGGGAAATCTAGATGAGGATCTTTGCAAGGAATTATATTTAATGATTTTAGAATTTGAAAGATTAGGATTTAAAAGAATTGATATAAGGTGTAAAGATATATATATACAAGATGATTATACTCTTAAAATAATAGATCCTAAAAATAACTATAAAAAGAGGGTATCATTTCCTAGACATCTTTTTAAGGGGCTTTTTAAAAGAGATGAGTTAAATAGATTTTTAAATTATGTAGCTGAAATTGATGAAAAAAGAGCTCATATATGGAGAGAAAAGTTTGAAATTTATGCAGAGGATAAAAATTTGTTAATATAATATTAATAAGTTAATAAAAAATAGTAAATCACTTAAAGTATCTGTTTAAAGATTTTAGATTAAGTAGTATCTTAGTATTAAGAAGATTTTTATACTATATAGTCTAAAAGGAGTTGATAGATTTGAGAGAGAATTTTATATTTAAAGATGATGAAGGATTAGAATTACAAGGATATAAATGGAGTAATGGTAAAGAATTTAAGGCAGTTATTCACATATTACATGGAATGACAGAGGATGCTATTAGATATGATGAATTTGCAGAAAAACTTGTTGAAGCAGGATTTTTAGTTTATGCTCATGACCATAGAGGGCATGGCTTTACAGCTAAGGATTTAGATTCTTTAGGATATCAAGCAGAAAATGATGGATTCCAATGGATGATTGATGATGCTAAAACTTTAATAGAGTCTTCTAAAGAAAAACATAAAGGATATAAAATAATACTTTTTGGACATAGTATGGGATCTTTTGTAAGTCAGAGACTAGTTCAAGAATATAATGATTTAGTGGATGTTTTGATTTTATCGGGAACTAATGGTGAGCCAGATAAGTTAGCCCCACTTGGAGAATTTGTAGCTCAAGTAGAAATGTCATTAAAGGGAAGAGAACATAAAAGTAAACTTATGGACAAGTTGATTTTTGGAGGCTTTAATAAGAATTTTAAACCAAATAGGACAGATTTTGATTGGCTTTGTAGTGTAGAAAGTGAAGTAGACAAGTATATAGAAAATGAAAGATATGGTTTTATATGTTCAAGTTCTTTTTATTACGATTTGTTAAGAGGGGTAAGAAGCATACATAAAGCTGAAAATATGAATAGAATAAATAAAGAAATGCCTATTTATATTTTTGGAGGAGATAAAGATCCAGTAGGTAATTTTGGTAAAGGTGTAATCAACTTAAAAGATAAATTAGAAGAGGTAGGAGTAAAAAATATTGAGTATAAGCTATATGAAAATGGAAGACATGAAATGTTAAATGAAAAAAATAAAGTAGAAGTTATGGAAGATACTATTCAGTGGCTGTTGAAAAATATTTAAAAGATATATATAATTAATTAGAGTATTAATTAGGAGTGTGTCAAAATTTTGATACCTCCTTTTTGCTTTATGTAAGTTAAGATGATTTTGATATAATAGATTAGAAAAATAGGAGACGATATGGATAATAACTATAGAATTATAGATAATTATATACGTAGTGGTGATAAAGCTCATGATGAAGGGAATTTAATAAAGGCCTTAAATTATTATTTAAGAGCTGAGGAGCTTCTAGAAGGAGAAAGAGATATTGATTTAATAATAAGTATAGCTTTAATGCTAGATGAGTTAGGAGATACTGAAAAGGCCAAGGAAAAATATGAAGAAGCTTTAAGTATAAATAGTTTTGAGGTTAGAGCTTATTATGGATTAGCAGTGATTTATGATGAAAAAGAGGATTATGTAAAGGCTATAGAGTTATATAAAAAGGCTATAGATATAAATCCTGTTTATGATAGAGCTATATTCTTCTTAGCAAATGCATTAGATAATGTGGGCGATAAAGAAGGGGCAATAGAGTATTACAAAAAGACAATAGAGGTTTGCAAAGAAGACTTTTGGGCTCATATAAATTTAGGATCTATATATGAAGAAAGGGATATGCTTCAAGAGGCCTATAGAATGTTTTCTAAAGCTCTTCAAATAGATGGAGAACATTATTTAGCTCTTTTTAATATGGGAGTAATATATAAGAGATTAAATGTATATGATAAGGCTAAGAAATTTTATGAGAAAGCCATTAAAAAGAATTTTGGTTATGCTTTTTCATTCTTAAATTTGGCAGTTATATATAAAGAAGAAAATAATATAGAAAAAGGAATTGAGATATTATCACTGGGCTTAAGGTTTAATCCAGAAAATCATTTTTTATATTATAATAGAAGTTGCTTTAAGGCTATTTTAGGAAAAGATTTAGAGGATGCCACAGAGGATTTAATTAAAGCTGTTGAGTTTTATCCAGAATTTATAAAATATATAAATAAAGATAATGATTTAATTGAGGTAAGAAATAGTAATAAGTTTAAAAGTTTCTTAGAGACCTTAGATATTGGTTAATTCCAATATTTAAGGTCTTTTAAATTACAATTAAATACAATAATTTACAAAAATTAAATAATTTCCTCTCTTTTTTATGATAATGTATATTTATATGGCTATATTTAAGGGGGAAGTATATTGGAGTACATAGAAAATGACTATATGTATTTGAAACTTAGTAAAATTAGAAATTTAGTTAATAGTATTATATTTATAGCAATTATTTTATATACGTTATATTTTTTTAATCCACGTACGGCTCTTTATTTATCTACAATTATTGAAACTATAGTAGTGTTTGCTATAACATTTATTGCCACAACTGTATTTAAGTTTTCTAATAAAAAGATTTTTAAATTAATAGGTATTTATTTATTATTAGTTGCCATGTTCAAGTTTGATATACTTGTTTATTTAATAGCCTTTTGGGGAGAAAAGGAAATACTTCAATGTTTAAATTTAAAACCCATAGCTATTTGTACTGTTTTAGAAAGTGTATATTGCTTTATGATAATAGCATATGTAAAGTCAATAGATTTAACTATAAAATTAATTGTTTGTTTTTTAACCCTAGTATCATTAATCAGTATATTTTTTTATGATATGAGTGTTTTTTTGGTAGTATCAACAGTACTTCTTTTAATAATTTTATATCTTTTAAGAAGCTTTAAACTTTTTAAAAATGATTTATTAAATTATTTAAAGTTATTTGTGCTAATAAATTTATCTTTAATAGTATTAGATATTTTATCATATAGTTTAGGTTTAGAGTCACTTATACTATTAGGTGATATATTAAAAATATCAATATATTTAATTATATATGTTTGGATTTCAGAAATGCTTATTACAAAGCCATATAAAACTTTACATGAAGATATAATTGATAAAAATAAAAAACTTAAAATATTAAATAAGAAAATGGAAGAGAGTAATAATGAGTTTAAAGAATTTAAGAAAAAATTAAGAGATAATGAAATTTATTTTAGGAACTTTTTAAATAATGCACCTATGTCTATAGCGATTTTAAATAATGATAATCATAGGATTTTTGCTGTGAATAAAAGATTTTCACATGAATTAAATTTAAAAAGTAATAGAGAGGTAATAAATAAGAACTTATTTAAAATAATAAATATTGAAAATAAAGAGGAATTCTTAAGAACAAAAAAGGGAGAAGCTTCATTTGTTACTTCTGGAATAGAAGTTTTTTGGGAGTTAGATATTTTACTACAATCAAAGGGTTACTTAATAATATCAATGAAAAATATAACTGAACTTAAGTTTTCAGAAAAGATAAAAGATAATTTAAGAAAAAGAACCTTATCAGAACAAATAAAAAATGATTTTTTATCAAGTATTTCTCATGACTTAAAAACTCCTATAAATGTTATATATTCATCAGTTCAAGTGCAGGAGAAATTTTATAGTAATGAAAATATTAAAAAAGTTGATTATTATAACCAAGTTAATAAGGAAAATTGTATGACCTTACTAAGGTTAGCTAACAATCTAATTGACTCATCAAAAATTGATTACGATTATTTAAAACCAAACTTTAAAATTTATAATATAGTAACATTGATTGAAGATTCTATAGGAAATTTAGCTGAATATATAAAAGAGAAAAATTTAACTTACGTATTTGATACCAATGAAGAAGAAGTATATGTTAATTGTGACCAAGAGTTTATTCAGAGAATTATTTTAAACTTAATTTCAAATTCAATAAAGCATACAAGGGAAGGTGGAATTGGAGTAGAGATTAAGGCAAAGAAAAGTAAAGTTATTATTAGTTTTACAGACACTGGTGAAGGTATGGATAAAGAATTTATAGAAAAGGCTTTCTTAAGATATAGCAAGGGAAATAAAAAAGGAGTAAAAAATAAAAGTACAGGAATTGGATTATATATTGTTAAGAATTTAGTTGAATTGCAAAATGGAACTATAAATATAAATTCAATTAAGGATACAGGAACAAATATAAGGTTGGAATTTAGTAGGGAGAAAAGTTGTGGAATATAAAGTAGAATATGAAAATCCTAAATTACAATATTATATATTAAGAATAATATATATATTAATAATACTATCAGCAGTATTGTTTATAAGAAAAGAAAAATATATTATGTTTTATAAATTTTTAGACTTGTCTTCAGTAATAATGTTAGGAACCTCATTATTAATAGGAATAAGCAGTAATGTAGATAAGGAAAAAAACTTAGTTTCTTATACTAATATGGGTATATTTTGGATTATTATTCCTGAGGTTTTTTCTTCATTTGTTTCCTTGGAGTTATATGTAGTAGATAAGATGATAGCTTATAAAATAATAGGCCTATTATTTCAGTATTTTATTACCCTTGTAATAGTTTTAGGGAAGAAAAAGGACTTAGCTTTTAAGAAAATAAATAAAATTTTTCTATTATTAAATATTATCTTTAACATTATTTATCTCATAGTAATAAATAATACAAAATTAATGAGAGCTTTTATTAAAGGTGTATATATAAATAATTTTATGTTTATATTGATTGTTATTTTATTTTTAATATTATTAATAGTAATTGTTGCTGATAAAGAAAATACATCTGATAAATTCTTTTATTATTTAATTGCTTATATATTATTATTCTCAGTAGGAAATATTATTTTATTAAATAATCTTCATAATTTAAGAAATACTTATTTATTAGGAGTTTCCTTTAGTCAAATACTAGACTTCTCAGCATATTACATTTTAGTAGAAGGTATAATAAGATTTTCTTTAAATAAGAATTTTAATAATATAAATAGGATAATGCTCTTAAAAAGAGGTGAATTTAAGAGAAATAAAAGGTATTTAAGAAAAAAAATAGAGGAGCTAAAGGAATTAGAGAAGCTTTTAGATAGAGAAGAATTGTTGTTTAATAATATTACTTCAGCCATTGGAGATTATATATTTATTTCTAAGGATGAAAAATTATTTTATTTAAACGACGAAGCCTTGGAATTTTTAGAAGTTGAAAACAAAGAATCCATATTGTTTGAAAGTATGGAAGTATTATATGAAAAAATACTAGAAAAGCAAGTTTATTTAAAAGAGAAAGGAAGTATGGATTCTTATAAAGAAATAATTTTTAAAAATATTAAGGGAGGCTACTCTAATGGAGAATTTTACACAATACCTTTTGGAGATAATTATAAAATTATAATTATAAATGATATTACTAAAAAAAATAATGCTTTAAGATTAAATAAGTATTTAAAAGATAAATTAGAAGAAGAAAATATAAAGGGAGAATTTTTTACAAATATATGTCATGAGTTAAGGACTCCTATAAATGTAATAAGTTCAGCTCTTCAATTAAATAATTTAAATATAGAAAATAGAAATCTTAATTCTATAGAAAGAAATAACCTAGTAATTAAACAAAATTGTTTAAGACTTATAAGGACAATAAATAATTTCATTGATGCTAATAAAATATCAGAGGGACAGATAGAAACAAATATTATGGTTCTTAATGTAGTTGAAGTTGTTGAAAATATATTAGATGCATCTTCAGAATATATAAGTAAGAAAAAAATAAATTTTGTTTTTGATCCTGATTTTGAAGAAATATTCATAGCTATTGATAGTGAGTTTTTAGAAAGAATAATATTAAATCTATTATCAAATTCAGTTAAGTATGGAAGTGAAAATGGAAACATATATGTAAAAATATATTTTGAAGGAAAAGATCTTGTAATAATGATAGAAAATGATGGAATAGCTATAAGTTATGATGAACAAAAATATATTTTTGACAAATTTACTAAAAGTAATAAGGCTTTAAATAGAACACAAGAAGGAAGTGGTTTAGGGCTTTATATAAGTAAATCTCTTATGAAAATGCAAGGAGGGGATTTAAAGGTTGATATATATGAGGGACATGGAAATAGATTTAAATTATATTTTTATGATGTAGATTTATTTAAGGAAACTGATAGAACTGAACATATTTTTAATAACAATTACTATAACTTAAAGGAAAGAGCTGAAATTGAATTTTCTGATATATACATATAATATATATCAAAAGGAATACATATAATTACCTGAGAGGTGATTTATGTGAATATATTCAAGGTTAATGGAAAATTTAATTTAGGTGATTTAATAATAAGTTTGTTAATAACTTTAGGTGGAGGATATGTTATTGGAAAGTTTACTCAGGAGAGTGTACAAGTATATGGCACTTTAAATAAACCTTGGTTTAGTCCACCAGATATAGTTTTTCCCATAGTATGGACTATTTTATATATACTTATGGCAATAGCAGCCTATAGAATATTTTTAAGGCATAAGCAAGGAGAAAAAACTAAGTCAGCCCTTTGGTTTTATATAATACAACTTGTATTAAATTTTGCTTGGAGCATAATATTCTTTCACTTTAAGTTATACGGATTAGCATTTATAGAACTCATCATATTATTAATATTTATAGTTATAACCACAATTAAATTTTTAAAGTTTGATAAAATAGCAGGAATTCTTATGATTCCTTATATCATATGGGTTTCCTTTGCTGGAGTATTAAACTTTTTTGTATGGATGTTAAATGAAATGTAATTTAAAAATCTCTCTTATTTTAATAGAATAAGAGGGATTTTTTATTTAGTGCTATAATTATATAGAGATATTTAATAAAAACTTTCTTTAAAATAAAGTATGATTTAAAGAATAGCTAAAGGTAATATTTATTAAATCACATAAATAAAAGGGGGATAAAAAATGTTAATTAAAAATGGGAAAATATTTACCTGCGAAGAAGGTAAAATATATGAAAAAGGTGATATTCTAATTAAGGATGGAAAGATAAGTAGAATTGGGGAAGATTTAAGTCAATACATAGGAGAAGAAGAGGTTATTGATGCTAAAGGACTATTAATATTTCCAGGGTTTATTGAAGCACATTGTCATTTAGGACTACATGAAGAAGGAAATAATGGGGCAGGAAATGGAACCAATGAAGCTAGTGAGCCTATAACCCCACAAATGAGAGCTATAGATGGAATAAATCCCTTTGATGGAGGATTCCAATATGCAAGGGAAGCAGGGGTTACCACAGCTGTAATTGGGCCTGGAAGCGCCAATGTAATAGGAGGACAGTTTGCCGCTGTAAAAACAAGTGGAATATGTATTGATGACATGATAATAAAGGAACCTGTAGCAATAAAGGTTGCCTTTGGAGAAAATCCAAAAAGGGTTTATTCTGGAAAGAATAAAATGCCTAATACAAGAATGGCTATTGCAGCTTTATTAAGAGAAACTTTAACAGAGGCTGTTAATTATAAAAATAGAAAAATTGATGCTGAAATAGAGGATAGGGATTTTAGTAAGAATTTAAAATATGAGGCTTTACTCCCATTAATTAATAGAGAAATACCTATGAAAGCTCATGCCCATAGGGCAGATGATATTTTAACTGCCATAAGAATAGCTAAGGAATTTAATCTTAAATTAACTTTAGATCACTGTACAGAAGGACATTTAATAAGTGATTATATTAAAAGAGAAAACTTAGATGCTATAGTTGGACCAACTTTAAGTTTTAATGGAAAGGCAGAGACTTTAAATAAAACCTTTAAGACTCCAAAGGACTTAATAGATAAAGGAATTAAAGTGGCAATAACTACAGACCATCCAGTGGTAACAATAGACAATCTTCCTCTTTGTGCAGCTATGGCCATGAAAGAAGGAATTACTTTCAATGAGGCCTTAGAAGCAATAACAATAAATCCAGCTGAAATAATAGGTATTGATGAAAGAGTTGGAAGCTTAAAGGAAGGAAAGGATGGAGATTTAGTAATTTTAAATGGAAGTCCTTTTGAAATAGCTACAAAAACTATTTATACAATTATAAATGGAGAGGTAGTTTATAAAGACTAGGAATAAAAGCAATTTTATATTATAATAAATAATGTTTGAATTTGATTTTTAATATATTTTAGATAAATTAATGGAGCTGTATCAATATAACTTAGTAAAACTTATAATTAAATGCTAAGTTTTGAGACAGCCCTTATTATTTTAATAAGTGAAATAAATTTTTAAATCTGTCAAAGATATAGAAGAGGAGATAATATAACAAAAGGATTATAATTAGGAGTGATACTTTGAAAAAGGTAATAATTGCAGAAAAACCATCTGTTGCTAGAAATATTGCAGATGCTTTTAATATAAAAAAGAGAAAAGATGGATACTTTGAAGGCGAAGAATATCTTATAACATGGGCTTTCGGACACTTATTGCAGTTATTTGATGCAAAGGATTATGATGAGAACATGAAGGGATGGAGAATGGAAAAATTCCCTTTTATCCCAGAAGTCTTTAAATATAAAATAAAACAAGATTCTTTAAATAGAAACATCATTGATAAGGGTGCGGAAAAGCAAATAAAGATAATAAAAGGTCTTATAGATAGAGAAGATGTAGATGGAATAATTTCTGCTACTGACTTTGATAGAGAGGATATACTTACTTAGTAGGATGAGTAGGGATATCTTTTTTTTATATAAGAAAATGTAATATACTTACTTATGTAAATGTATATATAGATAGTTGATAGTGAAATAACATATTGAGAGAAAGAGAAGTATGGGAGGGAAAGTATATTGATTAGAGTTATAGAAAAAGAGCATCTAAATAGAAGTAAATATGAAGTGTTTCTAGATAATATTAAAATAAGAGACATTTATATAAGAAGAATAAAGAGAACAAGACATGGTTATGAATATTTATTTTTGATTGCTTCTAATGGGAAAAATATAGAAGAAGTATTTATATATTTAAATTATAAAAGTGATATAAAGTCATTAAATGCTAGAGAACAATCACAATCAGCTTTAAGATTATTATATACATTTAAAGAAATTGTAAATAAAGATTTTAGCGAGTTCTCAGAGAATGATATTAAAAATTTAAGTGACTTTATACTGGGGATATCAACAAAAGGGAACTATCTGGAGATTAGAAATTTAAGTAGTAGAAGTATTAGCACACATAATGTATATTTTGATGCAATAAGAAGATTTATTTTGTATATGAGAATAGAAAATAAGTTTTTCTTTGAAAAACTTGATGCATCTAATAAATATATAAAGCATGAAAACATAAAAGAATATAGAAAAAAAGCTAAATATAAAATTAATTTAAATAGACATAGTAGTTTTTCTAATAAGGCTCCTAAATATATTTCTGTTGTTGAGTATAAAAATATTATTAAGTTTTTATCTAAAGAAACAATATGTGAAAATATAAAAAGAGATAGAATTATGATTGATCTTATGTTTTTATTTGGGTTAAGGATTGGAGAAGTTTTAGGATTAACTATTGAAGATATAAAAGAAAATAAAATAATACTTAGAAATAGAATTAGTGATAGAGAGGATCAAAAGGCTAAGACTTGTTTTACACCAAGCAGTAGAGCTGATTATAAAACTAAGATATATAATTTGAAAGATAGAGGAAGCCAAGAAGTATTTTTAATACCAAAGATAATAGAAGAAATAAATGAGTACATAGAAGAATCTAGAGATTTATTTAGAATATCAGAAGTAATTCTAAATAACATATTAAGTAAATCAATAGCCGATACAGTAGAAGAAAATAGAGAAAATTATTATGTGTTTTTAAATAAAAACGGTTCTCCTATTAGTGCTAATGGGTGGAGTAAGCGATTAAAAAAGATTTATTTAGAGTGCAATATATCTATAGATAGCGATAACAAAAAAATAAACTTAAGTCATAGATTAAGACATGGTTATGCAATGTATTTAAGAAAGATAGGAAAAGATCCATTGTTTATAAAAATTAAATTAAGACATGCAAGTTTATCTTCAACAGAACAATACTATAATCCAACAGAAGAAGATATTATTGAAGAAAATAGAGAAATAATACAATCTATAGAAAATGTTATTATGGGAGATTAAAATGTTAGAAAGTTATATTTTAAGTTTAATAGAAAAAATAGAAGATATTAAATTAAAAGAAAAAGTAGCTAAAGTTATTTTAAAAGAATCTGGTAGAAACCAGAGTGAAAAAAGTCAAAAAGAAAATATTGTAATTAAAATTTTGATTTGTGATTTATTAATAAAATATAAGTTGGAAGATTTGAATTGGAAAAACTTATGTTTATTACAAAATATTGAAATAAATAAAGAGCTAGATAAAAGAAAAAATATGTATCCTGAAAATTTAATTAATATAGTTAATTCGATGATAAAGTCATATGAAAAAATGGTTAATTGGGATGGATTTAATTTTTATAGAGTATCAATATTATCAATATATAGTGAAGTGTACATTGATAATATTGATGGGATAAAATGTTTTCTAAAGTGCAATAAAAGAATAAATTTAAGAGATATAAGAGAATTTGGAAAAGAGAGTATTTTAGTAAGTGAAATACAAAATGATTTTCCATATAAATCTATGATGAATCAGATGATTGCAGTTAAATATAGTAGACATGATAAAAAATATGGGACAGGATATATAAATATTAATTGTAATACTACGAATAAATTTTTGAAAAAATTATATTTAAAGTTTTATGAGTTTTATAATTTAGATGGAAGTAATAATAGGGGATTAAGGATATTTTATTACTTTTTTTCTAAGATAGTAGAATACGATAAGATAAATAATTATATAGATTTAAATTTTTATATTTTAAAAAAATCGTATAAGGAGATAAAATCTATTGTCCAAAATGAAAAAATAAAAAAATCTTTAGAAATTAAATTAATAGCTTTATATAGATTTTTAATTAATTTATCTGATAATAGTAACATTAATTTGGGGTTAAATGATATGGAAAAAGAAGCTATAATGTCTGATAGTGTATGTAAAATATTAAATGAAGAATATACGATTTATCACTATAATCCTAATGAAAATATACCAATTGAAGATAAAATATGTATAGTGCCTAACGAGTACACAATAAGTAACTCTAATAATTCGAATTATAAGTTAATATTTATAAATTTTACTGATGTTAGTAAGAGTTTTTATTCAATATTTAAATTGTATGTATGGAGTAATTATGGAAATATTAGAGAAAAAAAGAAGAATATAAATTTTTTGAAGAAGTTTTTTTCTTTCATTGATCAATATTCAAATGAAAACAAACAAAATATAAATTTAGAAAGTATTTATTTATTTAGAAAGATATTAGAGGATAAATATAAAAATAATATGACTCTTAAAGGATATTTAAAGTCTTTAAGAAGTTTTTTGAATTTTTATAGAAAGTATAATTATATAGATGAAAAAATTTTTGATGTTTTAACTTTAAAAGGACTAGAGAAATCTTGTGGAGGAAATATAATAACTAATAATGATTTAAAATCAATATATAAAGAATTTTTAAGACTAGAAAAAGAAAACAGATATGGAAGGCTCTATACTTTAGTATTTGAAATATTTATTTATTCTAATTTTAGACTTGGTGAAATAACGAATTTAAATATAGATTGTATATATGAAGAAAACTATAAAAGTTATATTAAGTATTTTCCTAAAGTGGGTGGTAAAGAACTAGTTAGGGTTATTATTGATGAAAAGATAAAAAGAGCTTTAAAAGAAGCAATAAGTTTTAGTAATAAATATAGAAAAGATGATTTATTAAGTAAGTATATATTTATTGAAGAATATTCAAGAAAATCAGGAGGGATAAAGAGAATCGATTTTCCTAAATATTTAAAAAATATAATAAAAAATATAGAAGGGAATTTAGAAAAAAAATATTATATAAGTACCAATATAAGACATACATATATGAATAAGGTGTGTGAAGAAGCGAATAAGAAAAATTTAAGTTTTTTAGAGATAGAAGCAATAACAAATGATTGTTTAAAAACTATAAGAAAATATTATCAACAAAGAGATAGAATAGAATTAATGGCTGGAGTTACAATAAGTGATGTAAATATAAATGGTGAAATACTAAATAGTGAAGAAGAGATTGAAGAGAAAAAAATAGTTAAAAATAGACTAGGAAGATGTAAAGAGAAAGAGTGTAATTTTGATATAGCTGAATGTCTTATATGCAATAATTTTGTTACATTTATTAATAGAAAAAATGTTTTCTTAAATGAAATTAATAAATGTAATGTAGAGATAGAAAATACAAAAAATGAATTTATAAGGAAAGAAAAAATATATGAGAAAAAATTGTTAGCCAAATATTTAGCTGAAATTATTAAGATAGAGGAAGGCAAATTTAGTGTGTAGTATTAGAAGAAACAATCAAAAAATGATATTAGAAACTTATAAAATAAGGGGGTTAATAAAAGAAAAAAATAATATTATTAATGATTTTAAGCTTATGAATAATATCATATTTTCTGATAATATATGGGATTTCTCATACTTAAATAAGCTTAATAGAGAGAGTTCAAATTATAAGTTTAATTTTAGCAATATTTCAGAAGAGTATTTAAATTATATAAAAGTAATAGTACTAGAAGAAATTATATATAGTCAAAAAAAGATACAAACAATAAATAAAACATTCGATATTTTAAGAACCATATCAAATGAATTTAATACTTTGGGAGTAATAAGTCCAATCTTAGTAAATGATACTTTTATTAAAGATTATATAAATAATAAAGAAAAAGTAAATGGATACGGATATTTATCAAGGGTTATCCCTGTTCTTAAACAGTTATTATTATTAATATATAATTTAGAAGAGAAGTGTAATGATGATATTATTAGGTACTTAGATTATAAATATAAATATTATAATAGTTTAAAGCATAAGAAATCATCCAACGAATATATTCCAGACGATTTTTTAAATAATTTAGTTTCATGTGCAGTAAAAGATGGTTCAAATAATAAGTTTAAAGAAACATATAGAATTTTTAGTAATTTACTAATAATAGTTGCAGAAACTGGAATGAGGATAGAAGAGTTAATTTTGTTAGAAACAAACAAATTAAATACTATAAAAGTTGGAGATAAAGATGTTTATTATTTAAATTTTATATCAACTAAAAGTGCTAGTAATGATAACGGATATAAAGATACATATTGTTATTTAACCGATTTAGCTGCAGACGCTTATAAACGGGCAGAGAGAATCGTAAATCAATTAATTGATAATATGAGTTTGAAGGTAAAATTTAATTTGTATAGAGATATAATAAAAAATGAAATGAAAGATATTGATTGGGATAAGTTGGAGATAAATAACTTTGAAGAAGTACTATCTGGAGAACAACTTGAAAGCTTGAATAATTTAGCAAGAAGATATATTTTCATATCAGATCATACATGTAAAAAAATTTCACATACATCTAGTTTGAGAGATTATATGTATAGATTTGTCATAAGGAATAATGAGATTTTATCTGAGTCAGCGAAAAAAAATCCTGAAGATATTTCGTATTTAAGTGTTAAAAGTAACTCTATATTTGAGAAGTTTTATGGGCGTGGAGAAGATATAGAGATATCTTTTGAAGATATTAAAGATATAAAGTATCCTTACGTAAACTTTCATAGATTTAGAGTTACTGTATGTACAAAATTATATCAGAAGGGAATACCTTTAGATTTTATTAGAAGTCATTTAAATCATTTATATGACGACATGACTTGCTACTATATAAAAAATGAAAAAATTAAAAATGAACTTGAAGAAAATATAGAGTTATTAAAAGATATAGTTGATGAAAATGGATATATAAATAAAAGTTTAGATGATAATGATATAGACGTTATGAATATTGAAAATAAGATAAAAAAGATTAATTCTTTTTTAAAGAAAAATAAATTAAATATAAAATCAGATTTGAAAAAAATATTAGTTATATTAAATAAGACACAAACAACAATAGTAGAAAATGAGTTTGGAGTTTGTGTGAAATCTTTAATAAGTGGTATTTGTAAAAAAAGAAAATATTTCAATTCAGATAGAGATAACTATTATATAGGGTTAGAGCTAGAAACTTTTAAGTATATTGACTTAAATTATGAAAGATTTAAACAAAAAAAAGAGATAATAGAACATAATAAAAAGCTAGTAAAAGACGATGAAGAATTAAGATTTGAGTTTGATAGAGAAGTTAAGAGCTTAAAATATTTTATCAATAAAACTTTAGTTAAGGAGTTAGATTTATTAGAAAATGAAATAAATTTAAATGGAATGTCTAATGTAATAAAATCTAATGAAAATTTAGAGCTTATAATTACTAATATTGCAATTATTAAAGGAGAGATTAATGCGTGGATTTAAGGTTAGAAGTCGAAAATAATATTAAGAAAATTTATGGGAAAGAGATTGAGTTAACGAGCAAAAGTTTGGAGAGAATAGTTAAAGCAGAGGAAATAATAAAAATTACAGAAGAAGAAAATGAACTTTTGATAAAGAAAATAAAAGAAAATGAGTTGAGTATAAGTTTTTTTGCTAATGATAAAAAAATAGGTATAACAAGAAAGAGCATATATTTAGATAAACATTTACTTAATTATTTGAATTTTAGAATTAAAGAAAAAAAAGATTACTTTAATTTAAATAGAATCAGATATTTGGATGATAAATATGATGAGCTTGAATTAAATTACAATAAGCTATTAGATAATATAATAGATAATTTTGATATTAAAATGCAGGTAGAAGATTATAAAAAGACTATTAATGATTTATTAGAGGAAAATAAGGCTTTAAAAGATATTGTTAAAGATAAACAACGAGATGTTATGCGTTTGAATAATGAATTAAAATCATATAAAATAATAAAGTTAAAGTAATTATACTTAAATTAATAAATATGGGAGGGAGTATAAAGTTGAAAAAGGTTATTATTGCTGAAAAACCCTCTGTTGCTAAAAATATAGCAGATGCATTCAAAATAAAGAATAGAAAAGATGGTTATTTTGAGGGGAATGACTATCTTATTACATGGGCATTTGGACATCTTTTACAATTATACGATGCTAAGGATTATGATGAAAATATGAAAGGATGGAGAATGGAAAAGTTTCCGTTTATTCCTGATAATTTCAAATATAAAATAAAGAGTGATAGTATTAATAGAAATATAGAAGATAAAGGTGCAGCTAAACAGTTAAATATAATAAAATCTCTAATTGATAGAGAGGATGTTGATGGTGTAATATCTGCAACAGATTTTGACCGAGAAGGTCAAGTAATATCAGATGAGCTATTCATATATTATGATATAAAAAAACCTATATATAGAATTTTGTTAAATGAATGGACTGAAAATGAAGTTAAAAAAGGTATGGAAAATTTAAAGCTAAATTCTGAAATGAAGTCACTTCAAGATGCCGGAATAGGTAGACAAGTTGCAGACTGGATTATTGGAATAAATCTTACTTCAGTTGCAACTTTAAGATATGGATTTGAAGATAGACAAATTATAAATATTGGAAGAGTATTATTACCTACTTTAAAAATAATTTATGATAGGGATAAAGAAATAGAAAACTTTAAAGAAAGTAGTTACTTTAAATTAACTCAGAAATTTAAAAATAAAGATAATTTGGAATTTGAAACTTTATATTATGAGGAAAATGAAAAGTTTGAAAAGAAAGAATATCTTGATGAAATTAAGAAGTCTATAAAAGGTAAGCAAGGTAAAGTGATTTTAAAAGAGGTTGAGAAAAAAAGAGAATATCCATCACCATTATTCAATCTTTCAAATCTTCAGGGATATATAACTAGTAAATATAAGGGGTGGACTTCAGATAAGGTTTTAAAAGTAGCACAATCTCTTTATGAGAAAAAATTTATAACATACCCAAGAACAGGAAGTATGGCACTTGAGGAAAGTTTAGTTGATAGAGCTAAAAATGTTCTTGATAAAATTAAGGTTGGACTTCCATATGAAAATGAAATAAAGTTTTCAAAATCAAAAAGAGTTTTTGATAATTCTAAGGTAGAGAGTCATAGTGCTATTACCCCTACATATATTAAACCAAGTAATTTAAATGTTGATGAAAAGGCTGTTTATGAAGCTATAAAAAATAGATTTATAATGCAATTTATGCCTATTGCTGAGTTTGAAGAAACAAAAATTACAATTAAAGTAGATGATGAAAAAGCAAAAGGTGAATTTAGAGCCAAAGGAAGAGTTAGTCTTGTTGAAGGATGGAGAAAAGTTGAGAAGATAGAAACAAAAGATACTATATTACCACTAGTAGATGAGGGCGAAATGCTTGATATAATAGATGGTAAGGTAACTAAGGTTACAAAAAAACCACCAAAGCATCATACTGAAAAGACTCTTTTAAGAGTTATGGAGACATGCGGAAAAAGCTTTAAGAACAATAAGTCTAATGAAAAGAATGATGATGAAGATAATGAAAATGAAGATTCTGAAGATAATTCAGAAGAAATGATGAAAGCTATACTTAGTGGATTCAGTATAGGAACTCCAGCTACAAGAGCAGAAACTATAAAAAAACTTAATGATATAGGATATATAAAGTCTAAAGGAAAGAGTCTTATATGTACTGAATTAGGTAAAACAATAGTTGAAGTTTTTCCAGCTAAAGAACTTTTAGATCTTGAGTACACAGGTAAGCTTGAACAAACCTTATCAGATATAGAAAAAGGAAAGTTTTCTAAAGATGAATTTTTAAATCTTATATTTAACTTTACAAGAGAAGCAGTTCAAAAAATAAAGAATGATAATTCATTACTTCATAAATTTAAATTAGAACTTCCAGACGGAAAAGAAGAAATAGGTAAGTGTCCAATATGTGGTAATCCAGTTGTTGAGGGGGAAAAAGGATTTGGATGTATAAACTGGAAGAATGGATGTAGATATACTATATGGAAAAATGATAAGTATATAAATTCTTTTGGGAAAAATGTATCTAAAGAAATGGTTTCATTGCTTTTAAAGAATGGAAAAGTAGGATTTAGAAATTTAAAGAGTAGAAAAGGGAATACTTTTAGTGCTTATTTTAGATATGAATTAGATGAAAAGACAGGATATTTTAACTGGAAAATTGAATTTATATAAATGAAAAAAGATATGCAAATTATAATTTAAATTTGTATATCTTTTTTATATGTTTTAAACAAAGAAGATATAGAAGTATCGAGAGCTTTTGCAATTGCTAAAACTTCATAATCTAAAACTGGTCTTTTTAAATGTTCAATTCTTGATAATTTAGGTTCATCAATAGCTAATCCAAGTAAGTTAAGTTTCGCTACAAGTTGTTTTTGAGATATATTTTTTGATTTGCGTATTAATTTGATATTATAACCTATTATATTTTTATTTTCCATATTAATAACCTCATAATATATATGTATTAATTTTAGTAAAATGAATAAAATAAAAGTTGTGTATTACACAATTTTTGAATATAGAGGTGAAAATATGGAAAATTTTATTTCAATATTAAATAGTAATTACCTTTATAAAGAGGTTATTAAGAATGTAATTGATCCGTTAGAAATTATACGAGAGGCTATAAGTAATAGTATTGATGCTGAAGCAAGAAATATAGAAATTAGAATATTTAAAAATGAAAATTCAAAGTTTTCAATTTCTATTAAAGATAATGGTAATGGAATGAATTATGAGGAAATTCAAAGTTTTTTTAACTTAGGATATTCAAAAGATGTAAATGATGGTAAAAAAGGTTTTGGAATAAATACTTTTTTAAAATGTGATAAATTAATAGTTGAAAGTAAAAAAATGGGTAGTAAAACTGTGCTAGGAATAATAGATAAACCTTTTGAAAACTTAATATCGGGGAAATTACCTAGTTATGAATTACATAGTATAGATAAGAACACTAGATGTGGTACAACTATAATAATAGAAAATTATTATGTGAAAAATCCCAATAAGTATTTTAATATAGAAACTCTTAAAGATTATATACTATGGTTTACAGCAGCGGGAAGCTTCAAAAATATTTTTTCTAATAATTTAGAAGTAAGTAATGATATAAAAAATATAAACATAATTCCAAGGATATTTTTAAAAGATGATATTTGTGATTCAGAAGAAGAATTTATAGGAATACATAAATTCCATAGAGAACAAGAGAATCCTAAAAAAAATATTAAGGCAACTATATATATAAAATCATCTAATTATTGTAAGCATTTTGGTCCGTATTATATGAGTACGATGATAAATGGTGAATATATATCTTTTCAAATGTATGGAACAGTATCGGGAAAAAATTGTAGGGGTAATTTAGCGGTATTAAGAAATGGTGAAAAATTAAAAGATAGATTTGGAATATATTTATCTAAAGATTTTGTACCAGTGTGTAAAATAAGAGAGCTTATACCAACAGTTGATAATAGTATGTTTCATTTGTTATTAAATTCTCAAAACTTTGAATTATCTTTTGATAAAAGGAATGTAGTTAATTTGGAAGATGATAGAATAAAATGGATTTTAGAATGTGCTAAAAATATAATTGAAAGAAAAATACTGCCTAAAGCATATCAGTGTTATTATACTATGATAAAAAATGAGCAAACACAATATTTAGATAGACGCAGAAGAACTAATATTGATTTAACTTATAGTTATTTTAGAGAAGATTTATATAATAATAACTTAGCTGTTAAGAAAGAACCACATGATGGACTAACATTATTATTTTTATTTATATCATTTCTAAGTAGCAAAGAATATAAAAAATATTTAAATGGATTAGATAAAATAGTCACATATTCAAATAATTCCTTATTTGATTTAGTATGTGAAGATAAAAACTTAAATTTAAAAACTGTGCTGATAGAGTATCTTTTAAAAAGTAGCGTAAGAAGTATAATAGAAATGGATTTTGATTATATTATTTGTTGGGAGTTTAAAATAAAAGAAGAAACACTAGAGGACGATATAGAAATTTTCAAAACTAGTAATATATTTAAGATAAGATACAAGAATAGAAAAGATGTAATAATTATTAAGATGAAAAATATTATAAATATATAATTAAATATTACTATATAGGTTTTAAAGAGAAAATATAAATTCAATTTATATTTTTTCTTTTTTATATACAATACGTATGGTTTTTATATGATAAAAAGATAAAATATGTTAATATTGTGTTAGAGATATAGACGATAGGAGAGATACTGTGGAAAATTTAGTATGGTTACATTTATCAGATATACATTATTGTTATAACAATTACAATACAAAGTGGATGAGAAGTAAGCTTGTGGAAGTAATTAAAGATATTAATAAAAAAAGTGATATTAAATTTATATTTATTACAGGAGATTTACTATATCAATTTAGAAATGATTTTTCAAGTGTAAGTGAGTTTATCGAAGATATAATAAAAAGTGTAAACCTAGAAAAAGATAAGGTTTTAATTGTCCCAGGAAATCATGATTTAAGAAGAATACCACTTAGAAAAACAATAATCGATGGATTAAACAATAGTGGTGAAATTGTTTGTAAATTTGTATCTAATATGGATAGAGATACTTATAGAATTTTATTAGAGGGTCAAAAGGAATTCTTTAATTTTTATAAAGAGTTTTTAGAAAGAGATGAAAAGTGGGATGAATTACATTTTTACAAGGAATATGGAGAATGTAATATTATTAATTTAAATACATGTTTGTTGTCTGGTCAAGATAATGAAGAAGGCAAGCTAAGCATAGATTTAGATAAACTAATAGATGTTCTTGAAAATATAAAAGATTCAGACAAGCCTAATATAGTAATGGGACATCATAGTATTGAATGTTTTGATGAAAGTGAAAGAGAACAAATAATTCAAATGTTTGATGATTATGGAGTAGATTTATATTTATGTGGACATGTACATAAGTCAAAATATAAAATTCATAACGATTCTAAAAGAGACATACCATGTTTAGTATGTGGTTCTGCTATGGTTGATGATTATTCAGATCCATCGTTTATAATTGGAGAAATAAATATGGAATCATTTTTATGTAGTGTTAAATATTATGTATGGAATAATAGATTAAATTTGTGGAGTGAAGATAATAATGTATCTAGAAAGATAATTGATAATGATGGTATTAAATTTTACTTAACACGATTAAATAATAAAAAAGAAGAATATTTTAAAAAAAAAATAGATAATTTTACAAACGTTAATATATCTACAAGTAAATTTAGAAAATTTATATTAGATTTTTGTAAAAATATAGAGAAAGATAATTATAATAACGAGAGTTCTAGAGAAAAAGATGTTGAAGATAAATTTGAAAAAATGAAGTGTAGCGAATCGTTTCAATTTGATTTTGATGCAAATGTTGAATATTTTAGTATTATTGATAATATATTTTCAGATCCATCATATGTTTCATATGATAGAAAAACATTGATACCAGGAGTTATACGTAGTGTTTATAGAAAATCATTAAATTTATGCAACAATGGAGATGATATAATGGATAGTATGGTTGATTTACTATGTAATGAATATGAAAAAGAAACAAATATTCCAAGGTTAGAACTAGAACAGTATTTTAGAACTATTATATATTGGAGTATTAATATATGTACTATATACAATGATCGCAAGTAATATCTATAATCCAATATGCATAAATTATTTTATTGATAAAGAGGAGGAGGTTTGTTTGATAGATTGTTTTAGTATTAATAAGTATCAGTCTATAAATGAAAATATATTGTACATCTCAATGAATTTATATAAGTTAATAAATAGACCTCAAAATATAGATAGTCTATTTGAAAAATATTCAAAAGCTAATAACGTAGAATTAAGTTTAAATTTAGAACGATTATTATTTTTAGCATTAACCTTTTTGTTTTCAATAGAATTAATAGATATGAGTGATAATCTTATAAGGAGGATAAAATGATCTTAAAAGAACTTATTATATATTCTAGATATAAAGAAGAAGTAATAAAAAAATATTCATTTAATGATTATGGTTTAAATATAATATTAGGTAATAAAAGTGAAGAAGGAAATGGATCTGGAAAAACTTCTATGGTTCAAAGTATTAATTACTTACTTGGAAGTAAGATTCCAAAAGATTTTGAAAATAGAAAAAAACTAAATGATTTAGATATATTAATGATATTGAAAATTTTTAATAACGAAGAAACTATATATTTGGCAAGAGAAATAAAGTCTAAAAATGAAGGGTTCATAAAGTATAGTGAAGATTTAGATTATAATTTAGAAAATTGGGAAAAATTTAAAGATAAGCAATATAAAGAAAAGTTAGAACAAATTTTTATGTTTGATGAGGAAGAAAATTCACCTAGTTTTGCTAGTATAAGAGAATATTTAATAAGAGATGAAAAAGAAGGATTTACAAATATTACCCTTATGAGAAGAAATGCCATGAAGTCTTATGAGATATTAAATTTCTTATTTGGAATTGATATTCATGCTGAAGACAAAATAAGTAAATTAAAAAATGAACAAGATGAGTTAGAAAAATCTTTGAAGGTTATTAAAGCTATGAGTGAAGATATAACCGAAATAAAAATAAAAGAAAAAAAACTAGATGATGAAGTTGAAGAATTGAAGAATATAGCCAATTCTGTCGATGTAAATAAGAGTTTAAAATTAGAAAAAAAAGATTATATAAAGTTGAAAAGTAATTTAAATGAAATTAATGAAAAGATAATAAAATTAGAAAATATAAAAGAACAATATGAGTTGAATATAGAAAATTTAAAAAGTAATGTTAATAAAATAAAAGAATTAGATGATGTAGAAGAATTTTATAATCAAATGTTAGAATACTTTCCTTTAAAAATTAAAAAAAATAAAGAAGAATTAAAGAATTACTATGAGTTTATGGTAAATAGTAGAGGTAGATATTTTAATAAAAAAATAGATGAACTAAAAGAACTTTTAAAAATATTAGAAGAAAAAAAATAAAATTAGAAAAAAAAATAGAAAAAAGAACAATAGCATTACAAAGCACATCAATAGTAGAAGATATAAATGTAATTATTGAAAGAATAAATGAAAAAAATCAAGAATTATCAGATTTGAGATATAAAATAGATCAATACTCTAAAGGAGATATATTAGTTAATAATATAAATAAAATAAAAAAGACAATAATTGAAGAAACTAATAAAAGTAGTGAAAAGTTTAAAAAATATACTAAGATTATAGAAAAATGTAAAATTAGATTTAATGAAATAGTAAAAGCAACATATAAAGAAGATGGTATATTAGATTTTGAATTTGTTAGTGGAACTAATAAAAAAGATACAACTGGAAGAATAAAGATACAATGTAGTATAATTGATGAAAATTCACATGGTAGAAATTATATGAAAATTAATATGTTCGATATATGCTGGTTTGCTGAAAGAATAGAAAATGAAAAAAATTTAACACTATTAACTCATGATGGATCTTATGTTAAACCAGATGATAAAGTAGCTAAATATAATCTTATTAGATATATAGATGAAATAATGTTAAATAAAAAAAGAGGACAATATTTTATTACATTAAATAATGATGAACTTTTAAAAGAAGATATATGTAAATTAGATAATGAAAAGAAAATAGTAGCATCCTTAGGTAGAGATAAAGATAGCGATAGATTTATGGGAATGAAATATGTATAGGAAATAGCTATATTATTATGTGTATAAATAAATATTTATATTAGAAAGAGTAGATAGTTTTGTGTATATAATTGAACTATCTACTTTTTATGTTTAAATTACTTTTGTAAAAGTATTAAATTACTTAGTATCTCGTATTATTGTATTTTTTATTGCTAATTTACTCAAAGCTAGATAAAAATTCTTTTCATCTTTGGATTTTGCATTTTTAGACATTTCTTTAAGTTGTTTATATGAGTATTTTAAAAAAATATCATATAAACTAATTTCCATATTATTCATGTTAATCCTCCTAATATAAAGTATATAACCAATAATATTTTAAAATTATTTTTAAAGAGTATTACTAGAATACTTTATTTTATGATTTTATAAGTTAATTATATATAAATAATACAATTATAT
>OGST01000053.1_pt1 | contig 106399 bp, 99 predicted proteins | sample 1574021 | NCBI WGS metagenome assembly OGST01 (sample SAMN03295847, study PRJEB24534) | human gut metagenome | isolation source: fecal sample 7 from infant 6 | host: Homo sapiens | place: USA: Pittsburgh, PA | collected 2014-07 | reverse complement strand
TTCTTAATGTTGCTTAGACTTTTTTTAAACTGTCCTTGACAAAGGGTACATTTTAATTCAACATCCATTTTTTTCTTCTATTTTAGGTTATTAAATTCTTTATTTCTTCTAAAAATGTATTTATATCCTTGAATTGTCTATATACTGATGCAAATCTAACATAAGATATTTCATCTAACTCTTTAAGTTTTGACATCACCATTTCTCCAATATCTTTTGAAGGTATTTCTGTAAGCATACTATTAGATATTGCTTTCTCTATATCATAAGCCATGTCTTCAATTTGTTTTCTAGAAACAGGTCTTTTTTGACATGCAATTATTAATCCATTAATTATTTTTTCTTTATTAAAATTTTCCCTAGTCGAATCCTTCTTTATAACTAAAATAGGAAAATCCTCTATCTTCTCATATGTAGTGTATCTTTTATTGCACTTTAAACATTCTCGCCTTCTTCTGATTGTAGAATTATCATCTGTTGATCTTGAATCTACAACCTTACTCTCTTGGAAACCACAAAATGGACATTTCATCTCATTCTTCACCTCACTGCTTTTCTCTAGTGTTTATAAATATTATACATATATTTTATTGATATTACCATATTATTTTTCGTTTAAAGTTTGATTAACCTTAACTAGTATTACATCGCTTCCTATTTTTACTATATCCTCCCATAAAACCTCTATATTATCATCCTTAGAAAACCATGATTTTATTTCTCCTGGTAATATTAATGATAGTATTTTGTTGGTCTCACAATCAATTTTAAAATCACTTATGTATCCTATTTTGCTTCCAGTAAGTATATCTATAACTTCCATATTTCTCATTGCATTAAGTGAATGTAATTCAATTTCCAAACTAATCCCCCCTGTTACCTTATATATTATATTTATTGTATTTTTAATTTACCTCTATATAATATATGTCTAATAAGAAATTTAAATCACAAATTTATAAAAACTGGCATTATAATAACACCAGTTTTTTTGTCATACATGTTTACGCATATGTTTTAGCGCTGTTTTTTCTAATCTTGAAACTTGAGCTTGTGAAATACCAATCTCATCAGCAACTTCCATTTGAGTTCTTCCATTAAAAAATCTTAAATTTAAAATTAATTTTTCACGATCGCTTAGCTTTTTCATAGCTTCTTTTATGGAAATGTTTTCAAGCCAATTCTCATCCGTATCTTTTGAGTCACTAATTTGATCCATTACATATATTGCATCTCCACCATCATGATAAATAGGCTCATATAAAGATACAGGATCTTGTATAGCATCTAAAGCAAAGACAACTTCTTCTCTTGGCAATTCAAGTTCCTTTGCTATTTGTGAAATTGTTGGTTCCTTGTTATTGTCTTTAATAAACTTTTCTCTAACAATTAATGCTTTATATGCAATGTCTCTCAATGATCTACTTACTCTTATAGAGTTATTATCTCTTAAATATCTTCGTATTTCTCCTATTATCATTGGAACTGCATAAGTTGAAAATTTAACATTTTGGGATAAATCAAAATTATCGATTGATTTCATTAAGCCTATGCAACCTACTTGAAATAAATCATCAATATTTTCACCTCTATTGTTAAAGCGTTGAATAACACTTAAGACTAATCTTAAATTTCCCTTTATAAATGTTTCTCTTGCACTTTTATCTCCAGCTTTCATTTGTAGAAGAAGTTGTTTTTTTTCTTTTTCCTTAAGTATTGGAAGTTTTGAAGTATTAACACCACATATTTCTACTTTATTAATTATCATAAGTATCAACCCCTTCGGAAGTAATAATCCATTGCATTAAACATTATTTCCGATAGGTGATACTTTTATACTTACAGACAACCTAAATCATTCTATTTATTTCTTTTTTCAATCTTTTAATTATTTTTTTCTCTAATCTAGATATATAAGACTGAGATATACCAAGCATATCCGCCACTTCTTTCTGAGTTTTTTCTCTTGCTCCATTTAAACCAAATCTTAATCGTACAATTTCTTTTTCTCTATCATTTAAACTTTTTAATGCCATAAATAAAAGTTGTTTATCTACTTCATCTTCAATTAGATTATATACAGTATCATTTTCTGTCCCTAAAATATCTGAAAGTAAAAGTTCATTTCCATCCCAGTCAATATTTAAAGGTTCATAAAATGATATTTCTGCTTTAACCTTGCTATTTCTTCTTAAATACATTAAAATTTCATTTTCTATACAACGTGATGCATACGTTGCCAGTTTAATTTTCTTCTCAGGATTAAATGTATTAACTGCTTTAATTAATCCTATAGTACCAACAGATATTAAATCTTCAACATAAACACCTGTATTTTCAAATTTGCGTGCTATATAGACTACTAATCTTAAATTTCTTTCAATTAATGTACTTCTTATTTTTTCATCACCATTGTTTAATTTTTTTAATAATTCTTCTTCTTCATCCTTAGATAAAGGAGGTGGCAGAGCGTCATTACCTCCAACATAAAATAAATTCCTGCTAAATAATTTGAATTTACTCAATAGCTTATTAAAAAACAGAATTAATTTCTCCATACATATATCCTCCCTACAAAATTCCTCTTGATAATAATGCGTTAAACTCATTTTCTCTGCTTAATTTTTCCACACAAGGACATATTATGGCATCAACTTGTCTATACCATAATTCTCTACCTTTAATCTTTATGTTGTTAATTCTTATTCCCTTTAAATTGCCACCGTATCCGATTGCATTATAAGGTATATTATATATATTTTGATTGTTAAAATTAAACATAGAAAGCAAATCTTTTTCAATTAAAATACATGGAAGATTAGTAACTGGCTCCCTTAATTCATTACCTGTATCCAGGAAGCTTCGAAAACTATATATCTTCCCATCTATTTCAAACTCTATTATATAAATATAACTATTTACAGCAACTTTATCTTTTATATATTCAATTAACCTGTCCAAAAATATAAATATAATCATAAGTGCAAGCATAATATATTTAATTGAATATTTTTCTATTTTAAAATTCCCACTTAACATATAATAATTTTGTTTTAATGAAAATAAAAAACATATTCCACTTAATGTGAATGTCAGCATAAGGAATGCCCCTAATACTTTTAGCATATTTATAAATGTAGTCTTCCCATAAGATACTCTAATCATCAAATATGCAGTCAATAATTCAAATGGCATAATAGCTAAAAAGTTTAGTTTGGGAATTATCATAACAAAACTATATATTGCCCCAATAAAAGCAGCAGTCAATAATAAAAAAAAGGGACTTTTGTGTTTTAAACATCTCATAGTTACACTTAATAAAAATAGATTAACTATAAAGTTTTCTATGAAAAACACATCTGCATAAACTATCACTTTTAGCCCTCCTATCTGCTTGAGTTTAATTATAGACGTTTTCTCCTTAAAAATTTGTCATAATCAGATATGAGTACTTTATTTTTTATATTAAACTTTTTACATATATTTACACTATGTTTTCCCTTTACTTTTTACAAGTTAAAATTAAACAAATTATAATGTGCAAATTATTTTTTTCTATCTAAATTTGATATAAAATCTATAAAAATATCCCTACAAACTTTATAGTTATTACTTTTTATTATTTAAGTTAATTTATGATACTCTTTTTTTAATTTATTAGAATCACTTTGTATTTTTCTATTTAATTCAACCATTATTCTTTTATAAGCAAATAAAAAAAATCGCCCAAGCGACTATGTTATATCCCATATACTAAAAAGTTATCTGCAGATTTCACTACAATCATAATTTCCTAAATAATAAAAAAAGGTATGGATTATATCCATACCTAACGATAATATAAATTAATGTTTTCTTTGTCTTCTTAAAAATACCGGTATATCCAAATCATCTGATTCATAAGAATTTGCCGATGTTTCTGGTTCTTTTTCTGCAGTTGTAGCTGCTTCTTCTTTTGCAGTTTCATGCTGTACTGGCTTTTTAAGTTCTTGTACTGAATTTGATGACAATACATTTTTACCCGCTTCTGTTTCAAAACCAGTAGCAATAACTGTAATTCTTACTTCTTCTGTAAGAGTTTCATCTATTACTGCTCCTACAATTATATTAGCATCTGGATCTACAGCTTCACGAACAACATCAGCTGCATCGTATACTTCTAATGCACCTAAATCAGCTCCACCTGTAAAGTTAATTATTACATCTGTAGCGCCATCAATTGAAGTTTCTAAAAGTGGTGATGATATTGCTTGTTTAACAGCATCTTGTGCTCTTGTATCACCTTTACCAAAACCAACTCCCATATGAGCTAAGCCTTTATTAAGCATAACAGCTTTAATATCAGCAAAGTCTGCATTAATAACCCCAGTAATAGTTATAAGGTCAGATATTGCCTGTACCCCTTGTCTTAAAACATCATCTGCTAATCTAAAAGAATCAAGTAATGTTGTCTTTTTATCAGCCATTGTAAGTAATCTTTCATTTGGAATAATAACTAAAGTATCTACTTTTTCCTTAAGGTTTTCTATTCCCATTTCAGCATGTCTCATTCTTCTTTTTCCTTCAAATGGGAATGGTTTCGTAACTACACCTACTGTTAATATTTCCATAGATTTAGCTATTTCTGCAACAACAGGAGCAGCTCCAGTTCCTGTTCCTCCACCCATACCAGCTGTGATGAAAACCATGTTTGCACCTTTTATTGCGGCAGTAATTTCTTCTCTGCTTTCTTCAGCAGCCTTCTTACCAATTTCAGGATTTGCGCCTGCCCCTAATCCCTTAGTAAGTTTTTCCCCTATTTGAATCTTTTGGTCTGCTTCTGAAAGTAATAATGCTTGTTTATCTGTATTTATTGCAATAAACTCTACATTCTTAAGACCTTCAACTATCATTCTATTAACAGCATTGCTTCCTCCGCCGCCGCAGCCAATTACTTTTATGTTGGTTAATTCTTGCATATCTGCTTCAAAATCTAACAAAACAATTCCTCCCTTTAGAAAATCTTATTAAAGAAACTTTTCAATTTATTTAATATGTGATTTTCATCTTCATTATTGTGTAAAATTTCTGTGTCTTCATTCACATTTTCTTTTTCTGATTTTTTATTATTAGGAATTATCTTATTATCCCCTAATAAGATTAATCTATCATACACTTCTTTAACTAATGCTAATGAAGTTATATTTTCTGAATTCTTTATTCCCAAATCAATATCTTTTATAATTTTTATTTTTTTCTTGAAAATCTTACTAACGATTTCAGCAATATCTTCAAAATAGCTTAATGCATCTCCATATAAAATTATACTACAAATTCTATCATAATGACCAGACTTTTTTAACTCCATATGGATATGATTTAATATTTCTTCAATTCTTGCATTTGTCACTTCAAAAAATAATTCTTTTGGAACATTTACTGTGCCTACTTTAATTTCGTTAGAAACAGATTTATCTTTATACAATGTTTTATAATTACTAGAATAAATCTTTTTTATATTATCTGCTTCTAAAAACGAAAATTTACCACAGATAGCCAGATCATTTGAAATATTATTTCCTCCAACAGGTATGCTACTTATATTTTTTATTACAGCATTATCATCAAATACTGAAATATCAACTACTCCTGCGCCAACATCAACAAGTGCATATTCTCCATCATATTTATTTTCACTTAAAAATATCTGTCGTCCAGTAATAATATTACTTTTTATAGAATCAATTTTATATTTAGTATTTTTAAATATTTCATTGTATTTATCTATTTCGCTTTTATTAGCTATTACTAAAGTCAGATTCATTTCAAAACTATCAGCTTTCCAGTTTATTATATCTTTGTATACAACCTGATTATTTATAATATAAAAGTTTATTATTTCATCAATAATAATCTCTTCTTCGCTTAGTAAAAATTCTCTTTTTGCTTTATCCAATCCTTCCATTAATGATTCTTGTGTTATTTTTCCATCTTTCACATCAACTTTTACTGTTATTTCAGTAATTCTTATTTTCCTTGAAGAAATTCCGACAGTTACATTTTTTATGTTTCTTTCAGTCGTTTCTTCTAATTCTTTTAATAATTTTTCTATTGCTTCTCTACATTTATTAATATCTACAATAGTACCTTTTTCTATCCCAACCGATTTACAGCTTTTTGTAAGTAATATTTCTAATTCATTACTTTTATTTTTTACTCCAATGGTTGCAGATAACTTTTTACTTCCAATATCTATAGCTGTTATTATCTCTTGTAACATGACTAGTTCTTTCCCTTCTTTGCAGAAAAAATAATCCCTAAAATATATATTCAACAAAATATATTCAACACATAATAGAAAAATCCTCTAAATATATGTATTTAATTTTAAAATTTTATTAAATATATGCTTATATTTCCATTTTTCGATTAAATAAAGCTTATCTTTTGCATACCCAAACATATTATAAATTTAGCAAACATAAATTTCAAGTTATTAAAAATTTCCAATAATATATTATTTATTATTTCTCACCCATTTTTCATATTCTTCTTTCGAAATAACACCATTATTAACCAATCTCCTTAAATCCATATCTATTGTCTGCATTCCAAATTTATTACCCATCTGAATAAAACTATCTATCTGTTCATAATTTCCTTCTCTTATAAGGTTCTTTATACTGGGTGTACATACCATTATTTCCATTGCTGCAGTTCTTCCTTTACCACATGAATTAGGAATTAAAACTTGTGATACAACACCTCTTAATAAAGAAGATAATTGAATTTTAACTTCATTTTGATGTCCAGACTCAAACGAATTAATAATTCTATATATACTATTTGCAGCTCCCATATTATGAAGAGTTGAAAATACAAGATGTCCAGTCTGCGCTGCTCTTAAAGCAATTTCTATTGTTTCAGGATCTCTCATTTCTCCAACAAGAATAACATCTGGATCCTGTCTTAAAGCAGCTCTAAGTCCCATAGCATAACTTTTAGTATCTTCTCCAACTTCCCTTTGATTAATCATAGATTTTTTTGTTTCATGAATATATTCTATAGGTTCTTCTAAAGTAATAATATGCTTTTTTTGTGTAGTATTTATTTCATTTATCATAGCAGCTAATGTAGTACTTTTTCCTGACCCAGTAGGACCTGTTACAAGTACTAGTCCATCTGTCAATTCTGTAAAATCTCTTAAAATCATCGAATCAGTAATATCACTTAATTTTGGTATACTTTCTTTAATAACTCTCATACATATGGCATATGTACCTTTACATTTAAATGCATTAACTCTAAAATTACTAATTCCAGGCTTATTATATTTAAAATCAATTTCGCCACTTGTCAAAAACTCATTGAATTTAGTTGGAATCATATCCTTTATATATTGTTCGACCATTTCATGAGGAATAGGCTCTTCATTAACATTAACCAAATTTCCATCAATTCTTACCATTGGTTTTAATCCAGATGTAATATGAACATCAGACACTATACGTATATCTATATTATCCAATAATTTATCAATTTCAGCCATAAAATCCTCCATATATTACTTGCAAAATAAATCACATTTTTATTTTTAAATTAAATACAATAAGAGTACTATAATTAAAATAGCACTCTTATTCCAAGTATGTCAATATTTATCATGTATATAAATGTTCTAAATTTATATATTGTGTTTTGAAATACTTAATTAAGTAATTAATTTTTTGAATATAGTTCTTTCTTCAATTTTTTTAATGCTTTTTTCTCAATTCTTGAAACATATGAACGTGATATTCCTAAATTGCTAGCTATTTCTCTTTGTGTTTTGCATTTTCCGTCAATTAATCCGTATCTCATTATTAATATTGAACTTTCTCTGCTTGTTAATGATTCACCAAGTTTCTTATACAAAGCTCTAACTTGCAGATTACTTTCTACTTTATCTAGTACTGAATCTTTTTCACTGCTTAATATATCCATTAGACAAAACTCATTGCCTTCCTTATCAACTCCAATCGGATCTTGGAGATAAACTTCACTCTTCTGCTTTTTATTATTTCTAAATAGCATTAAAATTTCATTTTCTATACACCTTGAAGCATAAGTAGCAAGTCTAGTTCCCTTACTAGAATCAAAAGAATCAATTGCTTTTATTAGCCCTACTGTTCCTATTGAAATCAATTCATCTACGTCTTTATTTGGGAAAGAATATTTTTTAACAATATGAGCTACTAATCTTAAGTTTCTTTCTATCAATATACTTTTAGCACTTTTATCTCCTTCTTTAAATTTCTTTAAGTACATTTGTTCCTCTTCTTCATCTAGTGGTAATGGAAAAGTATTGTTGTTGGTTATATATCCTGTTAAAAAAAAGGAATTGCATATAAGCTCAACTAAGCCATTTAATATAAACACCTTTTTCCTCCATAACAGTGCTTCATATTATAGTATGTTTTTCCTTAGAAAAAGTTGCTTATACATTTATATTTATTTATCGCATAATTTTTCTACTATGTCTTTAAAGATAGGGGCAGCTGTGTCTCCACCTCCAGCATCATTATTGTTAGCATTTTTTATTAATTCAATATCTGGTGTAAAAACTATCATTGTATATTTTTTATTATCCTTCATAAAATACCCTGTAAACCATCCATGAGTTTTGCCATTACTACCTGTAGAAGACCCTGTTTTTCCTCCAATAATCACATTATCCATATATGCTTTTTTTCCGGTACCATTTTTAACAACTTGAGTCATAGCATTTTGTACAATTTTTGCAGTTGTTTCACTATATACTTTTTTTTCGTCTTTTTTAAATTCTTCTACTACATTTTCATCCTTATCCAAAATTGCTTCGATAATATATGGCTTTTCATAAACTCCATCATTTACAACTGTATTTATAGCTCCTAGCATTTGAATTGGCGTTACATTCATACACTGACCAATAGATATGTTATTCATACCTGAATCTTCATTAGGCATTATTCCCATTGCTTCATTTCTATTTGTTCCAGCAAAATTTAAAACTCGATTATATAATCCCTGGCTTTTTGAATATTCCATTAATTTATCATAACCAAGCTTAAATCCTATTTGAGCAAAAACATCATTACATGAAATTTCAAAAGCTTTTTCAACTGTAATTTTTCCATGAGGAGTTTTACAAATATCTCCCTTACATGTATATGTGTCATTTATATTAATAATCCCACATTCTAAAGCAGAACTCAATGTTATTATTTTATAAATAGATCCCGGCTCATATCCCATCTGCTCTATACCCAGATTAATATTCGCCTCACTCTCATCTTTTTGAACCATTGATTTTATTTTTCCACTGTCACTCTCCATAATTATTACACCTATATTTTTTAGATAATTATATTTATCACTATCTAAAACTTCTTCTACTTTATCCTGCATATCCTTATCTATCGTTAATCTTAAATTCCTATTTTCATCAGAAACACTTACTGATTGTTTTGAGTAAATAGCTTTGTCATCTAAATAAAATTCGCCTTTAGGTGTCTCATTATTTTTCAAATAATTATAAAGATCTCCTTCAATTGTTCCTTCGGCATTATTTCCTTCACATATTTTACTTAGCATATTTTCAATACTCCACGCTTTTTTTCCATCAACAGTATCGGATATATACGTATATATACCTTTTATATTTTTTAATTTATTTATTTTATTATAAGTATCTTCAGATATATTGTAATATACTTTTCCACCCTGTTTCATAATATTAGAATAATTAAATTGCGGATCTTCCGATTTCATTATAAAATTCAATGCCATCAAATCTTCTAAAGTCTCTTCATAATTATTCAATGTAAAAGGCTTTACATCAATAACAAGCACATATTTCTTATCATACTTCATTAAATCTTTACCATTACAATCTAATATCATGTAATCTAAATTTGTTATATTTTCTTCTTGATGATTCTGATAAGAACTTTGTACTTTCTCAGATGGGTGCAACTGCAGCTTATATATTCTCATTGTTAATAATATTAATAATGTAAATAAGAAGGCCGTAACATACAATATCCTTTGTTTTTTATATAATTTTTCAATAAAAATAAAAAGCACCTCCCTATGGTTAAATTTTAACCCACGAAGATGCTTTTTATTCAGTTTTATCCTTTTATCCCAAAAAAATTCATTAATAATCTTTTTATTGAATGCTTAATAGAATCAAAATTATAAAGAGTAAGTTTTATTTCCTTTAACAAGCATATCATTCTTTTGAAGTGGTTCACTAACCTTTACTTTAAATATCATATGCGCTCTATTAGCAACATCTGTTTTACATTGCTTGCTAACATCATACATTTCACTTATTTTAACATTAAAATATGGTGTATGTGGTCTTAAAACTTCAACTTCTGTATTATCAAATACTCTATTTTTTTGAAGTATAGTTGCTGTTTGAGTTTCAGCATCATATTCTTGAACCATACCAACTATTTCGTAATCACGTATATAAGATTGATCTTCATAATTTTGTTCACCATTTATACCCAAGAAAAATCCTGTATGATATTGTCTATGGCTTACTTTATTTAATATATCCATCCATTCTTCCTTAAATTCATATGCTTCTTTATTATCATAATATGAATCTAAAGCCTCTCTATAAGCCTTAACTGCTGATGCTACATAGAATTCACTTTTCATTCTTCCTTCAATTTTAAGAGAATCTATACCTGCTTCTACAAGTTCTGGTATATAGTGAATCATACATAAATCTTTTGAATTCATTATATATGTACCATTATCATCCTCAATAACAGGATAATATTCACCTGGTCTTGTTTCTTCTACAAGATGATACTTATATCTACATGCATTTGAACATATTCCTTTATTAGCATCTCTTCCAAGCATATAATTTGAAATAAGACATCTTCCTGAATAAGCAATACACATTGATCCATGTACAAAAGTTTCTATTTCACAATCTTCTGGAATATTTTCAGTAATTGTCTTTATTTCTCTGAAAGTTAACTCTCTAGCAAGTACTATTCTTTTTATTCCAAGGTCATACCAGAACTTTGTTGCAACCCAGTTTACCGTATTTGCCTGAGTACTTAAATGTATTTCTAAATCAGGAGCAACTTCTTTTGCTATTGCAATTAATGATGGATCTGCAATTAACACTGCATCTACCCCCATATCATATAGTCCTTTAATATATTCTCCTGCACCTTTTAAATCATAGTTTCTTGCAAATACATTTAAAGTCACATAGACTTTTTTACCTCTATCATGACAATATTTTATACCTTCTATCATCTCTTCATTTGTGAAGTTATTTGAAAAAGCCCTTAAATTTAACTTTCCTCCACCTAAATATACAGCATCCGCACCAAAATCTATTGCTATTTTTAATTTTTCTAAATTCCCCGCTGGGGCTAGAATTTCCGGTTTCTTTTTCATGTGATTTTTTACCTCCTCTTAGTTACTGCTATCCCATCTCCCATTGGTATAACTGATGTAATTAAACTTTCATCCTGTGTAACTAAATCTAAATATGTTCTCATTCTTTTTACTATTGTTATTTTTCTTCTTTTTACCAATTCTTGAGATGCAACCATTCCCCTGAAAAGTACGTTATCAGCTACAATTATACCGTCGTCTTTTAAAAGTCTAAGACAGTGTGGTAAAAAATGATTATAGTGTCCTTTCCCTGCATCCATGAATATAAGATCAAATTTATCATCTAATCTTTCTAATACTTCAAGACAGTCTCCTTGCTCAATTTTAATTTTATCCCTTAAATTAAATCTGTCTAAATTGATTTTAGCCATTTCTATCATTTTTTCATCACGTTCTATAGTTACAATGTCAGGTTCTACACCTGCACTTTCATACATTAAAATTGATGAAAATCCAACAGCTGTACCTAACTCTAAGATTTTTTTAGGCTTTTTCATACTTGTCATAAACTCTAAAAATACTCCTGTTTCCTTTTGAACTATAGGTACTCCATTTTCTCTTGCAAAGTCTTCTATTTCTTTTAACGTTCCAGTTCTTTCAGGAATCAATCCTCTTATATAGTCTTCCATATAATCATATGTAATTTTACTCAATTTTCTCTCCTCCAAAACTAGTATCCTAATTCTTTCTTTTTAGCTAAGAAATCCTCATAGCTTTTTGTGAAATAATGTGTTCCGTCTTTTTGCAATATATAATATAAATTATCTGTCTTTGCTGGAAGCAGAGCTGCTTTTATGCATTCAATTCCCGGACTTGCTATCGGTCCTATTGGCAAACCTGAATATTTATATGTATTATACGGAGAATCTACTTCTAGGTGTCTGTTTAAAACAACATCAACATGTTCTCCTAAAGCATATAATACTGTTGCATCTAGTTGCAGCTTCATACCCTTTTCCAATCTGTTATAAATTACAGATGAAATTAAAGGTCTATCTATATCTTCACTAGCTTCTTTTTCTATCATAGATGCAATAGTAATTATTTTATCAATATCTTCATTCTTTATAACAATATTATTTTCTTTTTCTATTTCTTTTATTGCCGTATTAAATCTTTCAAGCATCTTATCTATTATATTATTTGCATTTGTTCCCATTTCTATTAGATATGTATCCGGATATAAAAACCCTTCTAAATTATATCTTCTTTTTTCATTAACTTCAACAAAAGTCGGCAATTCATAATTTTTTATTGCTTCTATAAACTCATTTTTACTACATAGGCCTTTTTCTTCCATAAGTTCTGCTATTTCTTCTACAGAATATCCTTCTGGAATTGTTACCTTAATCATATTTATATTATATGAATCATCTTGAAGGTCCTTTATTAATTGTTCAAGAGTAACATCTGAATTTATTTCATATGTTCCCTCTTTAAGGGTAATATTTTGTTTATCAATGCTCAATTTCACTTTTATAAGAAGTTTATTATGTAGTTTACCCTCATCATCAAGTCTATTTAGAACATCATAAAAACCATCACCAGCTTTTACTTTTACAGAAACTGTTTTTTCATTGCTTTTTAAAGGTTTACTTATGGCACCATTATATAAAATCGCAAAAGTAATTACAGATATAAATAAAAAAAGCAAAGTAATTATTCTTATTTTTTTCATTTTTTTATTTACTTTCATAAAAGTTCTCCTATATGCAATAAAGTAAATAGCCTAATAAGACTATTTACTTTAATTATAGTTATTTTATTATAAGTTTTAAATAATAGAAATTATTTTTTATTTCTGCTTATCATTCTTCTTCTTTCAGCAGGATCTAAAGCTATTTTTCTTATTCTTATGTTTTCTGGTGTAACTTCTACTAATTCATCTGAACCAATGAAATCTAAACATTGTTCAAGAGTCATTTCAAGTGGTGGAGTTAATTTTAATGCGTCATCTGCTCCAGATGATCTTGTATTTGTAAGTTTCTTACCTTTACATACATTGATATCAATATCTTCTGATCTTGAGCATACACCTACAACCATTCCTGTATAAACTGGTACACCAGCTCCTATGAATAATTGTCCCTTATCTTGAGCATTGTATAATCCATAAGCAATTGAATCTCCTGATTCAAATGATACTATTGATCCTCTGTTTCTAGTTGGAATATCACCTTTATATCTTTCATAACTATCAAATACATGGTTCATTATTCCATTACCTTTTGTATCAGTCATGAATTCATTTCTAAATCCAATAAGTCCTCTAGCTGGAATTTTAAATTCTAATCTTGTATAACCATTAACTGCTGAAGTCATATTAACCATTTCTGCTTTTCTTGGTCCAAGCTTTTCCATTATTGGTCCCATGAATTCTTCTGGAACATCAATAGTTAAGTATTCAATTGGTTCTACCTTATGACCATCTTCTTCTTTAAATATAACACTTGCTTTTGAAACTTGTAATTCGTATCCTTCTCTTCTCATTGTTTCAATTAAGACTGAAAGATGAAGTTCTCCTCTTCCTGAAACTTCAAAACAATCTGGAGTTATTTCTTTAACTCTTAAACTTACGTTAGTTTCTAATTCTTTCATTAATCTATCTCTTAAATGTCTAGAAGTAACAAAGTCTCCTTCTTGACCTGAAAATGGCGAATCATTTACCATAAAGTTCATACTTAAAGTTGGTTCATCAATATGTACGAATGGTAATGCTTCTGGAGCACTTGAATCTGCAATTGTTTCACCTATATTGGCATCTAAAACACCACTTACAGCAACTATGTCTCCCATTCCAGCTTCTTCAACTTCAACTCTCTTTAATCCATCATATGTAAATACTGCTGTTATTTTATAGTTTTGAGTACTTCCATCATTTCTTACTAAAGAAACAGTTTGGTTCTTTTTAACTTTCCCTCTATGAATCTTACCAATTGCAATTTTACCAACGAATGCATTTGTATCTAATGTAGTTACAAGCATTTGGAATGGTTCATCCATATATCCTTCTGGTGGTGCAACATGCTTTAAGATTGTTTCAAATATTGGAGTCATATCTGCATTTGTATCTTCAACATTGTACATTGCAAATCCTTCTCTTGCTGATGCATAAACTATTGGGAAATCTAATTGTTCGTCATTAGCTCCTAATTCAACGAATAAATCAAATACTTCATCAATTACTTCTACTGGTCTAGCATCTGGCTTATCTATTTTATTTATTATAACTATTGGTTTTAATCCTAATTCTAATGATTTCTTAAGAACGAATTTAGTTTGTGGCATTGGCCCTTCATAAGAATCAACTACTAATAAAACCGAGTCAACCATCTTAAGTACACGTTCAACTTCTCCACCGAAATCAGCATGTCCTGGAGTATCTACTATATTAATTTTCACTCCGTCATGCATTACTGCTGTATTTTTAGAAAGGATTGTAATTCCTCTTTCTTTTTCTAAATCATTAGAGTCCATTACTCTTTCTTGAACTTTTTCATTGCTTCTGAATATATTACTTTGCTTTAATAATGCGTCAACTAAAGTAGTCTTACCGTGGTCAACGTGGGCTATAATAGCAATATTTCTAATGTCTTCTCTTTTCATTAATTCCATTTTAATTCCTCCAACCAGTATTTGTACTGTGAATTTTCTATTTATTAGTTTATATCTATAACTAAATATAAACAAGTAAAAATTAAAGTATATGTTGTAAATAAGTTCTTATAAAGTTCATTTTTTAACATACATTCAAATATGTTATCATATAAACTTAAATAATCCTGTAATTATGTAAATGTAAACCTATAACTGTTTTTTTCCAAAAGAAAATTGGATACAAAAAGTATCCAATTCCTCACATAACTATATTTAATATTACTCTTTTCATTATAAAAAGTCAAGTATATTAAAATTCATACAAAAATATTTTATAATTAAAATTCCATTATTATAGGTAATATCATTGGCTTTCTCTTAGTCTTTTCATAAAGGAATTCTCTAAGTTCATCCCTCATTTTAGACTTTAATGTAGCCCAGTCAGTTATTTGTCTTTCTTCGCAGTTCTTTAACACAGATCTAACAATTTCTCTTGCTTCATCCATAAGACCTTCTGATTCTCTTACATAGACAAATCCTCTTGAAATTATATCTGGTCCTGATACAACTTTTCCAGTCTGTTTTTCTATTGTAACAACTACTGTTAATATACCATCTTGAGATAAATGTTTTCTATCTCTTAATACTATATTTCCAACGTCACCAACACCTAAACCATCAACAAAGACTTGGCCCGAAGTTACACTTCCGTTTTTCTTGATATAGTTACGAGTTAATTCTATCACGTCACCATTTTCACAAATAACCAAATTCTTCTCTGGCAAACCTAGTTCCATAGCTAATTCACCATGTTTTTTAAGATGTCTGTATTCTCCATGCACAGGAATAAAGAATTTTGGCTTAACTAACGCCTGCATAAGCTTTAATTCTTCTTGACACGCATGCCCTGATACATGAATTTTTTCTACTGAATCATATATTACTTCAGCACCCTTTTTAAATAACTGGTTAACAACCTTTGAAACAAATTTTTCATTACCTGGTATTGGCGTTGCAGAAATAATTACAGTGTCTCCAGGAATTATAGCAATTTTTCTATGTTCTGAAGCTGCCATTCTTGCAAGGGCTGACATTGGCTCACCTTGACTACCAGTTGTTATAATTACCATTTTATCATTTGGATATTTTCCTATTTGATCGATAGGCACTAACACATCCTTATCAACTTCAAGGTATCCAAGTTCAATAGCCACTTGAACAATGTTTTCCATACTTCTTCCAGATACAGCAACTTTTTTTTCATATTTCTGAGCTGCAGTAATAATTTGTTGTATTCTATGAACATTAGATGCAAATGTTGCTACAATTATTCTTCCATTAGCTTTTCCAAATAATCTATTAAATGTTTCTCCTACAACTTTTTCTGTCATAGTGTATCCTGGTCTTTCAACATTTGTTGAATCGGCCATCATAACTAAAACACCTTTTCTTCCGATTTCAGCAAGTCTTGCAAAATCCATCATTTCTCCATCAATCGGAGTATAATCAATCTTAAAATCTCCTGTGTGAAGTACTACACCAAGAGGAGTATGAATTGCTATTGCAACTGAATCTGCTATAGAGTGATTAGTTTTTATAAATTCAACTGATACACTACTTAATTTTATTATGTCCTTAGGCTTAACTCTTATTAGCTCTGTTGAACTTAATAAACCGTGCTCTTTAAGCTTTGTTTCAACGATTCCAAGAGTAAGCTTTGTACCATATACAGGAACATTTAATTGCTTTAATACATAAGGCAATGCTCCTATATGGTCCTCATGTCCATGAGTTAAAAATATTCCTTTTATTTTTTCCGAATTCTTAAGAAGATATGAAACATCTGGTATTACTATATCTATTCCAAACATATCGTCATCAGGGAATTTTAAACCACAGTCTATAATTACAATATCTTCTTTATATTCTATAGCTGTAATATTTTTCCCGATTTCATTTATACCGCCAAGAGGAATTATCTTAATCTTCGCTCTTTCATTTTTCATATTTCCCCTCCTTTTCCTATATTTATTTATAAACAAAGGTTCTTTTTTATTGTAAAAGCCCTTTTATTCATCATGTTGTTTAGACTGACACTCATCACAAATACCATAAAATTTTACGCTATGATCAAGTATCTTAAATTTATAGTCATTTTCTATATTACTTTCAAGTTCTTCTAATAAATCATCTTGAACTTCTAATACTTTATGACATATATTACATACTAAGTGATGATGCCTATGAGTTTCGTCAGAATGTACAATTTCATATCTACTACATCCATCATTTAAATCAAGTCTAGATATAACATTCAATTCTTCAAGAAGCAGAATAGTTCTATAAACTGTAGCTAACCCTATTTCGGGGCAATCTCTTTTTACTTCATCATAGATTTCTTCTGCAGTTAAATGTTTACCTTCATTCTTTATAATTGTATCAACAATTGATCTTCTCTGAGGAGTTAACTTATATCCCTTTTTCTTTAAATCCTCTTTTAAGGCATTCATATCAATTAAATTTGCATCTTGCATTATAACACCTCACTTTCTTCATTTTAAACAGTTTTAATATTATAATTTACTCTATTTTAATTACTCTTCAAATAATCCATCTTCACTCATTAGAGTATTATATGTTTCTAATACCATTTCAAATTCGTCATCATCATCTTCTAACGCTAAGAATATTTCACTTCCATCATCTTCTTTGAATATTTTAAATGCGTATGCATCGTCAGTTTCTTCAAATGCAGGTGTTGCAATTATATATTGTCCTTTTAACTTTTCAATTTCAAAGTATATAATAACCTCAAACTTAACATCATTTCCATTTTCATCTGGTATATATACATATTTTGCTTCTTTATCCATAAATATTTTCCTTTCTTTATCTAAATTATATATTAATTCTCTTTATAACTTTCATAAAGAGATTATTTTCAAATTAACTTTAAATCATCATATTTTCCATACTATAAAACAATTACATCTTTATTTATAGTTCTTCAAGTGTAAAATTTTATAATTGTCTAGATATCATATCTAGATAACCTTGTAATATGTATGTTGACGCCACTTTATCAACTATCTTTTTTCTTTTATTTCTTGACAAATCTGCTTCAAGCATTGCCTTGTGCGCTGCTACTGTTGTCAAACGTTCATCCCAGAACTTAATTTCTATTTGAAATTCTTCTTCTAGTAGCTTTCCAAAAGCCATTGCAATTTCACCTGATGGACCTATTGTTCCATTCATGTTTTTAGGAAGTCCTATAACAATAGTTTCTACTTTGTACTCATCACAAATTTTTTTTAAGTCTTCTATATCTTTTTCTTTACTGCCTCTTCTTATTGTTGTAAGACCTTGAGCAGTAAAACCTAATGGATCGCTTATTGCTACTCCTATAGTTTTTTGTCCTAAATCTAAACCTAGTATTCTTTTCAAATTTGCACCTCTTAAAAAATAAGAGTACCCGTAATAACGGGCACTCTCTACTTTATCTCTAAATAAGATTTTATTACTTCTTCTAGTATGTCATCTCTTTCGAGTTTTCTTACTAAAGCCCTTGCTCCGTTGTAATTAGTGATGTAAGTAGGGTCTCCTGAAATCAAATATCCAACTAATTGATTTATAGGATTATATCCTTTTTCTTGTAATGAATTATAAACCTCTGATAAGATAGATTTTGTAAGAGCTTCTTTATTCTTACTTAAATCAAACTGCATTGTTGCTTCAATATTATTACTCATAACGCGCTGCTTAACTGCAGCTCACCCCCTTACTTATATTCTAAGGAAACCATATCCATTCTTTATTATTAACCTTATGATTAAAATTTATACACTGAATCTTTACTTAGATTATACTCTAATTTGAATAAAAAGTATACTATTTTGCTAAAGTTTCAACTATTTTATATGATTCTTCAATAGCATCATTAATTTTTTCTGGAAGCTTACCACCGGCTTGAGCCATATCTGGTCTTCCTCCACCGCCTCCACCAAGGATAGCTGAAACTTCTTTTATAAGTTTACCACAGTGTGCTCCATTTTTAACTGCATCTTTACTTGCCATTGCACAGATTATTACTTTACCAGCATTTTCACTCATAAGTAAAACAACACTATTTTCAACCTTATCTTTTACTTTTTCACAAACTTCTCTTAAAGTATCACTGTCAACATCTTTTAATTCATAAGATACAACATTTATACCTTTTACTTCTTTACTACTAGCGATTATATCATCCAATCCCATAGCTGCAAATTTAGCTTTTAACGCTGAAATTTCTTTTTCTTTTTCTTTTATTTCTTTTAAGTTCTGTTCGATCTTAGATGTAATTTCTTTTTGTGTACATTTTAATTTTCCACAAGCTTCTTTTAATAATTCTTCTTTTTCATTTATAAATTTAACAGCTTCTTTTCCTGTCACTGCTTCTATTCTTCTTGTTCCTGCTGCAATTCCACTTTCAGATAGAATCTTAAATAATCCTATTTTACCAGTGTTATCTATATGAGTACCACCGCATAATTCTTTAGAATATTCTCCTGCTGTAACAACTCTTACCTTATCCCCATATTTATCATCAAATATGCCTATAGCGCCACTATTTTTAGCATCATTTAAGTCCATAACTTCAGTAACTACTGGAGTAACACTCATTATAGCTTCATTAACTAGATCTTCAACTTTTAGTATATCTTCTTCACTTAACCCTTCAAAATGTGAAAAGTCAAATCTTAATCTTTCATCAGTAACTAATGAACCTGCTTGGTGTACATGAGAACCAAGAACTTTAACTAATGCTCTATCTAAAAGATGTGTTGCTGTATGATTCTTTCTTATTCTTTCACGTCTTTCATTATCTATTTCTAAAGTAACAGTATCATTTACCTTTACCTCTCCAGATAATACTTCAACAAAATGAACTATTTTTCCACCCATATTTTTCTTTGTATCTACAACTTTTGCTTTAAAGCTATCATTATATATAACACCAGTGTCTCCAATTTGTCCACCCATTTCAGCATAAAATGGTGTTACATCGGTAACTAGTATACCTTTATTTCCTTCAGTTAATGAATCTGCAAAATCTTCACCATCAATTAGTACTTCAACTTTACCTTGTAATTGATTATTTGAATATCCATCAAATTCTGTTTCAACATCTGCACTTATTGCATCAGAAGTCTTAACATCTGCACCCATATAGTTAGAAACTTTTCTTGCACTTCTAGCTCTTTCTCTTTGAATCTTCATTTCTTCATGAAATGCATCTTCATCTAAAGAAAATCCTTCATCTTCTAAAATTTCTTTTGTAAGTTCCATAGGGAATCCAAATGTATCATATAATTTAAATCCTTCTGCACCACTAAGAACTTTTTTATTATTTTCTTTCAATTCAGAAATGAATCCATTTAAAATTTCTATTCCTGCATCTAAAGTTTCTCTAAATTTATCTTCTTCTATTTTAATTACTTTTTTAATGTATTCTCTCTTAGCTTCTAATTCAGCATATGCTTCCTTAGAATCTCTTATAACAACATCACATAAATTGCAAAGGAATGCATCTTTTATCCCTAAAGTCTTTCCATGTCTTGCAGCCCTTCTTAAAAGCCTTCTTAATACATATCCTCTTCCTTCATTTGATGGCATTATATCATCTGAAATCATGAATGTTATAGATCTTATATGGTCAGTAATTAATCTTAATGATATATCAGTTTTCTTATTTTCACCATATTTAACTCCTGCAAGATTAGCCACTTCATTTAAGATATTTTCTAATGTATCTATTTCAAAGATACTATTTTTTTCTTGCATTACAACTGCAAGTCTTTCAAGCCCCATCCCTGTATCTATATTCGTACTTGCAAGTTTTTCATAATTACCCTTTCCATCACCATCAAATTGAGTAAATACAAGATTCCATACTTCTATAATCTTATCTGCATCTGATAATTCAACAAATTCTTCTGCATTTTTTGGAACATCATCTGTTCTGCTGAAGTGAATTTCTGTACATGGACCACAAGGACCAGCACCATGTTCCCAGAAGTTATCTTCTTTTCCTAATCTGAATATATGACTTTTATCTACATCTGTAAGTGTAGTCCAGAATTCATATGCTTCATCATCATCTAAGTATATTGTTACATATAATTTATCTTTTGGCATTTCTAAAACTTCTGTTAAGAACTCCCATGCCCATGGAATAACTTCTTTTTTAAAGTAATCTCCAAAAGAGAAATTTCCAAGCATCTCAAAAAAAGTACCATGTCTGCTTGTTATTCCTACATTTTCAATATCACCTGTTCTCACACACTTTTGACAAGTAGTAACTCTTTTTCTTGGTGGTTCCTGTAACCCTGTAAAATAAGGCTTTAAAGGTGCCATCCCTGCATTTATTAATAATAAACTATTATCATTTTTAGGTACTAAAGAGAAACTATCTAGCTTTAAATGTCCCTTACTTTCAAAAAACTTTAAATAAGCATCTCTTAAGTCATTTGTCTTTGTAAATTTCATAAGTTATTCCTCCATTAATATTAATTTATCTGTGAATAGTCATTTTTAAATGACATTACACCGGATAAAGATAATCAAAATATATGTATACAAAAGATCATATAACATCATTAATTATACTTTATCATTATTTCATTTTTATGTTAAAAAATAAAAAAGCCCTCTCCCTATAAAAACAAGGGACGAAAGCTAAAATTCCGCGGTACCACCCTAATTATGTATAAAATATACATCACTTAGTAAGTTATAGCTCCTAGGCAGCTTCAAAATACAATAGCAAGAAGTTTTCACCAGCCACTTCCTCTCTTAATATCTATTAATAATTCTACTTTTCCTATTCATCGCTTAATATATGTTATTTCAACAAAAATTATATTTCATATACATAATTATGTCAATATGCTACCTTCTTAGAGAAAAATTTATTATATTATTTATTCATCGTTTTAATTTAGATTAGAATAAATAATAGTTAATGTCATCATATAATACTTTAATCACTACAGCTATTGGTACTACTACAATCATTCCTATAAAGCCTCCAAATTTATCTCCTATAAGAAGTAAAACTATTATTACAAAGGGATGCATCTCAATGCTATCTCCTGTAATTTTAGGCGATAATATATTACCTTCAATTTGTTGAATAAGAATCATACCAATAAGAACCCATAGAGCCTTTGCTGGAGATATCATCAGCGCTACAATAACAGCAGGCACCATTCCAAAAATCGGACCAAAATAAGGTATTATGTTAAATAATGCATTAAAAATCGCAATCCACAATGGAAATTTAATTTGTAAACTCAGTAATAAAATAAATGTAAGTATACCTATTATTCCACATAGATACAACTGTCCTGATATATATCTTTTTAAAACCTTATTTATATCCATAACTATATTTTGTGTAACTTCTCTTTTATTAGTTGGTAAAATAAGCATCATTCTTGAAAATAACCTATCCCCATCACACATAAAATAGTAAATTATTATAGGTATTACAGCTAATGATAAAATTTTAGAACTAGCTTCCAATATATAATCCAATAAATTATCTGAAACGCTTGTCAATAAACCATTTCCTTTTTCCACTATTGAGTTATATATAGAATTTATTCCAGGAATACTATTCAAATTAAACTTATCTGCAATATTATTATAAAATTTTTCAACATTATCAAAGACATCTCCCACAGAAGCTAATTCATCAACAAAACTTGGGAGCATTACAGTTATTCCACCTATTATTAACCCAACTACAATTAAAATGATAATTAATGAGGATGTTCTTTTATTCACTTTCAGTTTTGTCATCAAAAATTCTTTTGCTGGATTTAATACATATGATAAAGAAAATGAAATAAAGATTATATTTACAATTTCTTTAATTGATGAATTAAACAAATATAAAGAAATAAAGATTACAATTATTAATATTGAAAGGATTATAAATAATTTTGATTTATGCTTTCGAAGATTCATTTTTACTCTCCAAATTATGAGGAATAGACTTAAACATTATATTATCCTTTCCATTATAAAGTATATACTCATCTCCAAGTATGCATTGTTCCAACAAAATTATTTCTTTTCCTTTTATAAGTCTGTCAATTAATCCTGAGCTTATTACTATTCCTTTAATTAAATAGCTATATTCATCAACTATAATATCTTCAAAAACGCCTTTGACAATACCATTAATATCTACAACTTCAATATTTTTAAGGGATTTTAGTCCTAATCCATTCCCCTGCTTTTCTTCAATCACGATAATATCTTCCCCAATATTAATTACATCTTCAATATCTATATAATTCTTTCTTGAAAATAGAGCCGAAACCGAACATTTAAATCCAGTTATCTTTCCCTTATAAAAGTCTATGTATACATCTTCAATTACTCCTAATTTTCGTCCTTCACTGTTATATACATTTTTTAAGTAGAAATCCTTACTTTTAAGCATAAATTGCACGTCCCCTCATTTAATTTATGACTATATGTTGCCCAATACAAGGAAAATAATTCTACTTTTTAATAAATTATTCAATATAAAAGCCTTCTATTTTGAATATTAAAAAATACACAAAATAGAAGGCTTTTATATTAAATTATACTTTCAATTATTCCGCCACCAACAACTACTTCTTTATCATAAAAAACAACAGACTGCCCTTTTGTTATAGCTCTCTGCTTATCCTTAAATGATACTTTCACTTTACCATTTGGTAATGGATAAATAATTGCTTCCGCTGGTCTTGCAGAATATCTTATTTTTGCTTGAACATTTAACTCTCCTTCTAATTTATCTAAAGAAATAAAGTTAACATCAGTTGCAATTAAATCATTTTTAAAAATTTCATCCTCTGATCCTATAATAACCTCATTTGTTTTAGCATTAATCCCAGTAACAAATACTGGTCTTCCAAGTGATAACCCAAGCCCTTTTCTCTGGCCTATAGTATAATACACTATTCCCTTGTGCTTTCCAAGTACATTTCCTTCTTTATCTACAAAGTTACCTGGTTTTACTCTACTTGGTCTTGCTTCTGAAATATACTTTCCATGATTATTATCAGAAATAAAACATATTTCTTCACTATCTTTTTTATTATGTACAGCTAATCCTATTTCCTTAGCTATTTCCCTTATTTTAGTCTTTTCATAAGCTCCACAAGGCATTAATGTATGAGCTAATTGATCTTGAGTAAAATTATATAGAGCATATGTTTGATCTTTCGAATCATCATCTGATCTTATAAGAAGATATCTGCCATCACGTTCTTCTATCTTTGCATAATGTCCTGTTGCAACATAATCAGCACCAATTCCTCTTGCTCTTCTTAAAAGTTCATCGAATTTAAGATGTTTATTACATTCAATACATGGATTTGGTGTTCTTCCATCCATATATTCTTGTATAAATGGTTCTATAACTTTTTCTTTAAAGTAATCTCTAAAATTTAAAACATAAAAAGGTATACCTAATTTATCACATACTCTTCTTGCATCTTCTACTGCTGAAAGCGAACAACATCCACCTTCTCTTTCTTCAAATTCCTTATCTTCTTGCCAAATCTGCATTGTGGCACCAATGACTTCATATCCCTGTTCCTTTAAAAGATATGCAGCAACGGAGCTGTCAACTCCGCCACTCATACCTATTAAAACTTTCTTCTTACTACTCAATGTTACTATTCTCCGTGAACCATGTTGTGTAATTCATCATGGTCGTGTTCTTCCATAGGCTGTACTTCTAATCCGTTTCTTTCCCTATAGTCATTGATTGCTTTATGAATAGCTTCTTCTGCAAGTACCGAACAATGCATTTTAACTGGTGGAAGGCCGTCTAAAGCTTCAGCAACAGCTTTATTACTTAATTCCCAAGCTTCATCTAATGTCTTTCCTTTTATCATTTCAGTTGCCATAGATGATGATGCAATTGCCGATCCACATCCAAAAGTCTTAAATTTAACATCTTTAATAATGTTATCTTCAACCTTTAAATAAATTTTCATTATATCTCCACATTTAGCATTTCCTACTTCTCCAACACCATTTGCATCTTCAATTTCTCCAACATTTCTTGGATTTTGGAAATGATCCATTACTTTATCTGTATATATCATATTAATTTTCTCCCTTCTTAATAAAGTCATCCCATAATGGTGACATATTTCTTAATCTTTCAATAATAGGCGGTGTAACTTCTAAAACATAATCCACATCTTCTTCAGTCGATCCAGCTCCTAATGTAAGTCTTAACGATCCATGAGCAAGTTCATGAGGAAGACCTATAGCAAGAAGTACATGAGATGGATCAAGCGATCCTGATGTACAAGCACTTCCACTTGAAGCACATACACCCTTAAAATCTAACGAAAGTAATATTGACTCTCCTTCAATAAATCTAAATCTTACATTTACATTACCAGGAAGTCTTTTTTCTCCTCTTGGTCCATTTAAATTTGTATATGGAATTTTTAAAAGCCCATCAATTAATCTATCTCTCAATGCCGTCATCTTTTCCATATGTTCTTCTATATTGCATGTTGCAAGTTCCATAGCCTTACCTAAACCAACAATACCTGCAATATTTTCAGTTCCAGCTCTTCTGTTTTTTTCTTGAGCTCCACCATGAATTAAGTTATCTATTTTAATGCCCTTCTTTATATAAAGCACACCAATTCCTTTTGGTCCATAAATTTTATGTCCTGCTAAAGATAGCATATCAATATTCATTTCTTTAACGTCTATCGGTACATTACCAACTGCTTGAACTGCATCTGTATGGAAAAATACTTTCTTCTCTTTACATATTTCACCAATTTCTTTTACAGGTTGAATTGTTCCAATTTCATTATTAGCAAACATTATTGAAACTAATATTGTTTTATCTGTTATTGCATTTTTTAAATCGTCTAAATTAATGAAACCTTCACTGTCAACATCTAAGTATGTAACTTCAAATCCATTTTTCTCTAAATACTGACATGTATGAAGTACTGCATGATGTTCAATTTTTGTTGTTATTATATGATTTCCTTTATTTTTATGAGCAGACGCAATACCTTTTATTGCCCAGTTATCTGCTTCTGATCCACCACCTGTGAAGTAAACTTCATCTGGAAGACAGTTTAGACCTTTTGCAACTTTTTCTCTTGCTGTATCTATTGCTCTCTTTGTTTCTCTTGATATTCCGTAAAATGAAGATGGGTTTCCAAACTTCTCTGTGAAATATGGCATCATTTCTTCTAATACTTCTGGTTTAACATAAGTTGTTGCTGAATAATCCATATAAACATTCTTCATTATATTATTCACACTCCTCCACTAATTTTATCTTACCGCTTTCTTTTTCTATTTTCTCATAGTTATCAACTATATCCTGTAGTGAAATAGAATTCATAACATCATCTATACTATTTTTTATTTTTTCCCATACAAATTTAGTTGCACAACTGTGTTCACTATCACATGCATATCCATCTATACAATCGGCAATCTCAATTGGCCCTTCTAATATTGTCATAATATCACCAACAGTAATTTCACTCGGGGCTTTACATAAAACATATCCCCCCTGAGCTCCTCTTATACTTCTTATTATATTAGCACGTCGTAGTGGGCTAAAAAGCTGCTCTAAGTAATATTCCGAAAGATTTTGTTCTTTCGATATTGTCTTTATTGAAATAGGGGCACCTCCATAGTGAGCTGCAAGTTCTGCCATTGCTCTTACTCCATATCTACCTTTTGTTGATAATTTCATAATCTCACCCCTTAATATTAATCTTATTTCATTTATATCTTATCAAAATACTCGGCTATTGTCAAACCTGATATTTTTTAATAATTATTTATTGTTTTTTATTTATAAACATCTCTTTACAAAGAGCTTAATTAGGAGTTTTTATTAATTGTTAACCGTTAACCTCTAACTGTTAATTATTATATCACCATATTATAGTTTGCATAGATTTTTTTTATTTATTATAACTTTTACTGGTTTACTTTATATTTTTCCAATAATTCTTTATACTATTTTCATATTTATTGTTTTGTTCTTCATAATACCTTCTTCCAATTAATTCCTGAGGCATATATTCCTGTTTTACATAATGATTATCAAATTCATGTGGATATTTATATCCTCCAACACCTAATTTTTGCGCACCCCCATAATGTGCATCTTTTAGATGCATCGGCACATCTCCAAAATTCATACTTTCCAAATCAGACAACGCACCTCCTATTGCAAGATATGCACTATTAGACTTTGGAAGAGTAGCGAGATAAATAACCATTTCCGACAATATTATCCTCGCTTCAGGAAGTCCAGTTTTAAGAACTAATTCAATACCTGAATTTATTATGCTTAAAGCATTTGGGGCTGCAAGCCCTATATCTTCTGCAGCAATAACAGCAATTCGTCTTACTATTGCCGTTAAATCTCCACCTTTAATGAGTCTTGCAAGATAATGAACAGCTGCATCAGCATCACTTCCACGTATACTTTTTTGAAGTGCGCTTAAAAGATTATAAAATTCATCACCACTACTATCGGCCCTCATGTTAGATTGCCCCAAACTTTCAATATATTCTGTTGTTATTTCTCTTACATGCTTAACTTGAGAATTTATTGCAAGTTCTAAAATATTATATGATTTTCTATAATCCCCTTGGGATATTTCCGAAATATATTTTAAAGCATCCTGTGAATAATTTACACGTACCCCTTCATCAATCAACTTATTTATAGACTTTTCTAAGCCAATAATTATGTCTTCACTACTTAGAGGTTTGAAAGAAAAAATGTTGCATCTGCTTATTATAGCTTTATGTATAACAAAATATGGATTCTCTGTCGTACTTGCAATTAATGTTATTCTTCCATCTTCAATAAATTCTAAAAGCGCCTGCTGTTGTTTCTTATTAAAATGTTGAAGCTCATCAATATAAAGAACTACACCACTATAGCTCAATAAACTATCCAGATTATTTGTTATGTCTTGTATGTCTTTAACACTAGCAGTAGTAGCATTTAATTTATAAAACTTTTTATCTACATAATTGGCCATGATATTTGCAAGTGTTGTCTTTCCTGTTCCAGGTGGTCCATAAAATATACAATTACATATATTTTTGCTCTTTATTAAATTATAAAGAGGCTTTCCCTCACTCATTATATGTTTCTGACCAACGAAATCATCTAATGATGAAGGTCTCATTAAATCCGCTAAAGGTCTCATTATTTTTTCACCTCTTCTATGTATAACTGATTTTATTTATTTTTATCACATCACTATACAAAGTAAAAAATCAGTTTTTTATTAATATTATAAAAAACTGATTAATATTTTTACTTTATTCTACAATTAGGTTTTATATATTTTTAAAGCTCATCTACGTTCTTTATATTATCTTTAAAACTCACTATTAATTCTTACTCTTATGATATCTTATATATATGAGCAAACTTATTTTAAATGTTTAGAAATAAAATAGAACTTATAAAATTCTTCACCTATCTGTTGCTTTCTTTTATTATTTCCGTATTTTCAGCTGCTTAAATATCAAATTTTATATTTATTTATATTATAGCTCAAAATATTGAATATTTAAATGAAATATTTAAAAATAAATCCTGTGTAGATTTTTTCCACACACGATTTATATTCTATTTCAATGTTATATACAATTAATAGTCTCTATCCAAATAGAGTTCTATCACTTAACCCTTCTTCTCCATTTCCATTTGCTTTTTCAAATAATTCGAGAAGACTGTTTGTATCTAATCTTTCTTTTTCCCTGCCTTTAATATCAACAAGTATTTCACCTCTATGCATCATAAAAAGCCTATTTCCATTTTCAATTGCATGCTTAAGATTATGTGTTACCATAAGTGTTGTAATACCACTTTCTTTCACTATTTTTCTTGTTATCTCCATAATCTTTTCAGATGTTTTTGGATCTAATGCAGCTGTATGTTCATCAAGTAATAGCAGTTTAGGTTTTGACATAACCGACATCAAAAGAGTCAACGCCTGTCTTTGTCCCCCTGATAAAAGCTGAACTTTATTATGAAGCTTATCTTCAAGACCTAAGTTTATTTCACTTACCATTTCTTTATAATAATCTATTCTTTTTTTATTAACACCAAGTCCAAATCCAAAATTTTTACCTTTATTATCTGCAAGTGCTATATTTTCTAATATTGTCATATTAGGTGCTACACCTTTTGATGGATCTTGAAAAACTCTTCCTATTGATTTGCATCTTACATACTCTGGCTTATTAATAACCTCATCTCCATCTAAAAGTATAGAGCCTGAATCAGCCTGTAATGTACCTGATATCATATTTAATAAAGTTGATTTTCCTGCACCATTAGATCCAATTATACTTATAAAATCCCCCTCAGCAACATTTAAAGATAATTCATCAAAAACTCTATTTTCATTTATAGTATTCTGATTAAACACCTTGCATAGTTGTGTTACTTTTAACATTATTCTTTTCACCACCTTCTATAAGTTTTTTCTTTTTCATTCTAAATACACCGTTGTTAGAACATAATGCTATCACTACAATTATCGCTGTCATAAGCTTAAGATCATTAGCTGTAAGTCCTATTACTGCTCCATATTTTAATACCAGCGCAATTGCACCTTTATATATTATTGCTCCAATAATAGAAAGTGTAGTTGCTTTTATAAATGACATTCTTTCAAATAAAGATGTTCCAATTATTACTGCTGCAAGTCCCATTACAACAGTACCTGTTCCCATTCCAACATCAGCAAAACCTTGATATTGAGCTGTTACTGCTCCAGCTGTAGCAGAAAGTGCATTACTTATAAGAAGTCCTAATATTTTTACCATATCTTTATTTACACCTAAAGAAGATACAACCTGTTCATTATCTCCAACAGCAATAAGTAAAAAACCCGATTTTGTTTTAAGATATAAATCTAAAAGAATTTTTACTATTATTAATGCTGCTGCAATAATAACTATAGCAGGAACATTATATTTAAAAATATTATTTACATTAAATAAAGGAACATTTGCTTTCCCCATTATCCTTAGGTTTATTGAATATAATCCTATCATCATAAGAATTCCAGCCATTAAATTATCTATCTTCAATTTAACATGCATAATTCCTGTAACTGCACCTGCTAAAGCACCTCCTAAGGCTGCTAAAAGTATACTTATCCATGGATTAACACCTTGAACTAACAAAGATGCACTAATAGCAGCTCCCATTGGAAATGTTCCATCAACAGACATGTCTGGAAAATCTAATATTTTATATGTTATATAAACCGCTATTGCTACAATGGAGAATAATAGTCCTTGTTCTAAAATATTTATTAAAACATTCACTATTCAACCCCTCCTGTAACTAAATTAGCATTTTTGCGAATATCTTCTGGAATATTTATCCCTAATTTTGTAGCAACATCTGTATTTATAGTAAATGACATCTCACTTAATGTTGATATTTCAATATCAGAAGGTTTCTTTCCTTCTAATATTTCAACAGCTTTATAACCTGCTTCTTTACCAAGTTTATAATAATCTATACCAATAGTTGCAAGTCCACCTTTAGTTACTACTGCTTCTTCTGCTCCTATAATTGGCTTTTTAGCATCAATGCAAAGTTTCCCAACTAGACTATACGCAGATGCTACTGTATTATCAGTAGGAGTATATAAAACATCTATGTCATTTAGCGCACTAGCTAAATTTTGATTAATTTCATTTACATTTGTTACACCAATTTCTTTAACCCCTAATCCATCTTTTTCTGCTGCTGCTTTTAATTCTTCAACCTGAATTATCGAATTTGTTTCAGATGTATTATAAATTACTCCAATAGTTTTTGTTTCTGGAAGTAACTGCTTTAACAATTTAATTTGATCTTCTACTGGAACTTTATCTGATGTACCTGTAACATTTGTACCAGAACTTTTCCAATCCTTTGCAATTTCCGCTGCAACAGGATCTGTAACTGCTGTAAACACAATTGGAATATCCTTTGTAGCATTATAAGCTGCTTGAGCTGCTGGTGTTGCTACTGCAAAAATTAAATCCTTTTTACTATCAGCAAACTGCTTTGTAATTGTCTGAGCATTCGCCTGCTCACCTTGAGCATTTTGCTGATCTATCTTTATATTCTTTCCATCTTCATATCCTTTTTCTTTTAATGCATCTACAAACCCTTTATTCGCAGAATCCAATGCATCATGTTGTACAAGCTGAACTACACCAATATTCTTTACTTCTTGTCCTCCCTCATTACTTGTACCATTCGTACCTGCACTACTGCCACAACCTATTAATGACGTACCTATTATTGCAGCTGCTATAAGTGCTCCTAATCTTTTTTTCCCTACCATAATTCCATCCTCCTGATCTATGTTGTCTCTTTAATCTTTTAGATTCACAAAAAAACAATTTATTAATTGTATACTTATATTTATGTAATTACATCAATTAAATTGACAACAATTTATTAATTTATTAATTTATGTTATCATATTTTAATTTTTATGTAAAGTTTTATCTATTATATATTAAAGTTTTTTTGCTTTTTTAAATTATATAATTCATAATATGTCGAAGAAAAAGAGACTTTAAAATCTTAAAGTCTCTTTTTACATGGTATTAAATAAAATTTCGTTAATAATAATCATCAATCAAAGCTTCTAATATAATAAATTATTATTTTACTTAAATAATTATGGATCTTTTATTTATGATCAAGATAAATTTAACTAATTATTTACTCTATGTTCTATATAGGAAGGCATCTATGCCCTATTCCAATAACAACCTCATCTAAATGAAGAAGTCCAATACTAAGAAAAATACATACTGAAATATGTTCTCCACCTCGTGCAATACCTATTTTTCCGCCTATATTTAAGCCATTAGCTCTATTATTAACCTGTATTATAGCATCTCTTGCCGCACCTATTACTGCACCTTCATGAAGGTGTTCTTCTCTTATAAGACCGTTTCTTTTTGATGCAACTAATGCACTTTCAAGAATCTTAGAAATAGAAGAATTTATATTCCCTCCTATATTTACAGCCGTTACTTTTATTCCTTGTTCAGAATATAATTTTTTAAGTGAATTTTCTTCTTCTCTATCACATATAGCCATTTTTGTGGCTATCTTGGCTACTTTAGTACTATTACTCTCCATATAAATCTTCTCCTTTTATATAATTGCTTTAACTTGATTATATAACAATAAACAACCTTTGTCAGTTTTAGCATACAAAAAGCACTTAAAAGTTATTTTCTTAACTTTTAAGTGCTTTTTTTAATAGAAATTACCCATCTCTCTGAATTTCTTATATCTTTCATCAACTAAACTGTCCAAATCCTTCTCTTTAACTTTTAATAGAAATTCTGTAATACTGCTTCTTATCTCATCCACTGCTTTTTGAGGATTTTTATGAGCACCACCTCTTGGCTCTTTTATCATTTCATCAATGATTCCAAATTCCTTTAAGTCTTTAGCTGTTATTTTCATAACATCTGCAGCTTCTTTTACTCTCGATGAATCCTTCCATAAAATAGAAGCAAATCCTTCTGGTGAAAGAATAGAATAAATCGAATGTTCAAGCATACATATCTTATCTGCAACCATTAAAGCTAAAGCACCACCGCTTCCTCCTTCACCTGTAATAACAGACATAATTGGAGTCTTTAATCGACTTAACTCAAATAGATTATTTGCAATTGCCTGACCTTGACCTCTTTCTTCAGCACCAAGTCCACAGAAAGCTCCTGGTGTATCTACAAAACATATTACTGGACGTTTAAATTTCTCTGCTTGTTTCATAAGTCTTAAAGCTTTTCTATATCCTTCTGGATTTGGCATTCCAAAGTTTCTCTTTATATTTTCAGTCGTATTAGATCCCTTAGTAATTGATATAACAGTAACATTTATACCATTTACAGATGCTATACCACCAATAATAGCCTTATCATCTCCAAAAGATCTGTCTCCATGCAGTTCAATAAAGTCCTTAAAAATATTTTCAATGTAATATTGTCCTGTAGGTCTTTCTTTATGTCGTGCTATCTCAACACTTTCCCAGGCTTCATTGCTACCTTTAATAAATTCTTTACTCATAATTCTTCACTCCATGTAATACAAGAATCTTATATATGCAAGTTCTAAGATCTTTTCTTTCAACAATAGAATCAACAAATCCTTTTTCTAATAAAAATTCTGCCTTTTGAAAATCTTCTGGAAGAGTTTCTTTTATAGTATTTTCTATAACTCTTCTTCCTGCAAATCCTACAAGGGCATTAGGTTCACTTAAAATAATGTCACCCTCCATTGCAAAACTTGCCGTTACTCCACCAGTTGTAGGATCTGTTAATACTGAAATATATAAAAGACCTGCCTCATCATGTCTAGCCAGTGCACTACTTACCTTTGCCATTTGCATAAGAGAAAAAATCCCTTCTTGCATCCTTGCACCGCCTGATGTAGTAAATATAATTACAGGAAGCTTATTTTCTGTAGAATATTCAATTAGCCTTGTTAACTTTTCACCAACTACAGTTCCCATACTTCCCATCATAAAAAAGCTATCCATTATTCCACATGCTACTTTTAAACCATTTATCTGGCCAATTCCTGTGACAACCGCTTCTGAACTATTTGTTTTAAGACTACTTTTATTAATCTTCTCATCATAGCCTTCAAAATCAAGAGGATTAGTTGTTTTTAAATCTTTCCACATTTCTGTAAATGATTCTTTATCAAAAAGCATTCTAATTCTTTGTTTTGCATTTAATCTGAAATGATGATTACAGTTTGGACAAACATGTTTATAATTCTCAAGATCGTCCTGATATATTATTCCATTACATTTATCACACTTGGTCCACATGCCTGATGGAATGTTAGGTTTTTCTTCATTTATTTCATTGTATTTTTCTTCATCTCTCTTTAATACTGAAGGTTTTACAGTTGCATATTGTCTTTTTACAAATAAATCCTTAAGCATTCTTCTTCACCATCTTTTCTGCTAAAAATGACGTATCATATTCTCCTCTTAAGAACTCTTCAGTTTCTAAGATAGAAAGATCAAAATTTATGTTTGTAACAACACCACCTACTGCAAATTCAGATAATGCTCTTCTCATTTTAACGATTGCTTCATCCCTATCATTTCCAAATGTTATTACCTTCGCAATCATTGAATCATAACAATGAGGTATCTTATATCCACAGTATATTGCTGAATCTATTCTAACACCCATTCCTCCTGGAATACACAATTCTTCAATCTTTCCAGGACAAGGTCTAAAATCATGATCAGGATCTTCAGCATTTACTCTACATTCAATAGCATGACCTTTTAGTTTTATGTCATCTTGAGTAAATCTTAACTTCTCTCCTGATGCAATTCTTATCTGCTCTTTAACAATATCAATGCCAGTTATCATTTCTGTTATAGGATGTTCTACCTGTATTCTTGTATTCATCTCCATAAAATAGAAATTATTGTCCTTATCAAATAAGAATTCTATAGTTCCAGCATTTTTATAATCTACTGCCAATGCTGCTCTTTTTGCTATTTCACCCATCTTTTCTCTAAGTTCTTCATTTAACACATTAGATGGTGCTTCTTCTAATACTTTTTGATTTTTTCTCTGCATTGAACATTCTCTTTCACCTAGATGAATTACATTTCCATGTTCATCAGCTAAAATCTGAAATTCTATATGTTTAGGTTTTTGTACATACTTCTCTAAATATAATGTATCATTTCCAAAGCATGCTTTAGCTTCTGCTTTAGCAGTTTTAAAGCCCATTAAGAATTCTTCATCATTAAAAGCAATTCTTATTCCTTTTCCACCACCACCTGCTGATGCTTTGATCATAATAGGATAACCTATTTCTTTTGCAAGTTCTAAAGCATGATTCTCATCACGTATTTCCCCTTCATATCCTGGAACTACAGGTACATCAGAAAATTTCATAATTTCTCTTGCTTTAGCTTTATCACCAATAAAATCAATAGTCTCATAATCTGGACCTATGAATTTTATGTTGCATTCTCTGCACATTTTTGCAAATTTAGAGTTTTCAGACAAAAAACCAAACCCTGGATGAATAGCATCTGCTCCAGTCAAAACACACGCACTTAAAATATTAGCCATATTTAAATAACTATCTTTAGGCATTGCAGAGCCAATGCATACTGCTTCATCTGCAAGTTGAGTATGAAGCGCATCTTTATCTATGTCAGAATAAACTGCAACTGTAGCTATTCCCATCTCTCTACATGCTCTTATTACTCTTACAGCTATTTCTCCTCTGTTTGCAATAAGTATCTTTTTTAACATATTATCACCTATCCTATAGCAAATAATATTTCAGCTTCACAGGCTACTTTACCATCTACAGTCGCAACACCTTTTCCTACACCTATAGGTCCTTTAAGTTTTACTATTTCACAATATAAATCAAGTCTGTCTCCAGGAACAACTTTATTTTTAAATCTAACCTTATTTGTCCCTGCAAACAATGGTGTTTTTCCCTTAAATTTTTCCATAGATAAAATAGCAACTGCTCCTGCCTGAGCTAGTGCTTCTATTTGTAATACACCTGGCATAATTGGTTCTTCTGGATAATGTCCTTGAAAGAAAGCTTCATTAGCTGAAACATTTTTATATCCCTTAACATAAAGTTTTTCTTCAATATCCATTTCAATCACCCTATCAATTAATAGCATAGGGTATCTATGAGGTAAAATTTCTTTTATTTCTTTTATATCAAGCATAAATTAAGCCTCCTTTATTTTAAACAACGGCTGACCATATTCTACCATGTCACCATCTTTAATTAAACATTCAACTATTTCACCATTGTATTCACTTTCTATTTCATTCATAAGCTTCATAGCTTCAATGATACATATAATTTTTCCTTTTGATATTATATCTCCTACTTTAACAAATGCAGGAGTGTCTGGTGAGGCTGCTGAATAGAATGTTCCTACCATAGGAGAAGTAATAATGCTCAAATTGCTATCTTCTTCTTCCTTAACCTCTTCTTTTACTTCTTCTTTTATTACTTTTTTCATTTCATTATTAGTAGAATTAGATATTGGCTTTTCTACTACTTGTTCAGTAATAATCTTATCATTAGCAGTGCTTACAGTGTTATCTGATCCACCTCTATTTAATGATTTATCCATTTTTATATGACTATTTCCATCAGAAAGTTCAAAAAAAGCTAAATCTGAAGTATCTATAAGTGTAATAAGTTCTTTTATCTGTTCAAATTCCATAATATAACCTCCCAGGAGTTTTTACTTCCACTTCTTTAAAAGTAAAACTGCATTATGACCACCAAAACCTAAAGAATTAGTAAGTACATATTGTAAATCTTGTTTTCTTCCTACATTAGGAACATAGTCTAAATCTAGACCTTCATCTGGTGTATTATATCCTATTGTTGGTGGTATAAATCCATCTTCTAAAGCTTTTGCACATATAATTGCTTCAATAGCACCTGCTGCACCTAAAAGATGTCCTGTCATTGACTTAGTTGATGACACTGGAATCTTTGTATCTTCTCCAAACACATTCTTAATTGCATTTGTTTCAAATTTATCGTTTAATTGAGTCGATGTTCCATGAGCATTTATATATGAAACTTCTTCTGGATTAATTCCACCTTCATTTAATGCATCTCTAATTGCCTTTGAAGCTCCACTTCCATCTGGAATAGGAGATGTAATATGATATGCATCACATGTTGAACCATATCCTAAAACTTCTGCAATTATATTTGCTCCTCTTTTTTCTGCATGCTCTAATGATTCTAATACTAAAACACCAGCACCTTCACCCATAACAAATCCACTTCTATCTTTATCAAATGGTATAGATGCTTTTTTAGGATCATTATTTGAATTTAATGCTTTCATTCCATTAAATCCGCCCATTCCAATTTTTGTTATAGGCGCTTCTGATCCACCTGCAACCATAACATCTGCATATCCATGTTTAATCATTCTAAATGCATCACCAATACTATTTGTTCCAGTTGCACATGCTGTTACTACTGATGTACATGGACCTTTCAAACCATATTTAATTGCAATATTACCTGCTACAAGATTTATTATTGCCATAGGTATAAAGAAAGGAGATACTCTCTTAGATTTACCTGACTCTAGTTTTGTACATTCTGTTTCAATACTTTGAAGTCCACCAATTCCAGAACCAACAATTACTCCGATTCTTTCTAAGTCTTCTTTTTCTAAATCTAATCCAGAATTTTCAATAGCTTCATGAGCTGCTACTAATCCAAACTGTTCAAATCTATCTAGTCTTTTACATTCCTTTTTACCTACTATAGCTTCAGGATCAAAATTTTTAACTTCTCCTGCTACTTTTACATCAACAGACTCTTTATCAATTATTGTTATATAATCTATTCCAAGTTTTCCTTCTTTGGCATTATTCCAAAATGTATTAACATCATTTCCAATAGGAGTTACTGCTCCCATACCTGTTATAACAACTCTTCTATCCATATTAATTTTCCTCCACTACATTAACATTCCACCATCAACATGAATAACCTGGCCAGTAATATAATCTGAATTTTCACTTGCAAGAAAAGCGACTACATTAGCAACATCTTCAGGCTTTCCAAGTTTTTTAAGTGGAATATTCTTCTTTATTTCATCTTTATATTTATCTCCTAAAACATCAGTCATATCAGTTTCAATAAATCCTGGTGCTACAGCATTTACATTGATTCCTCTTGAACCGACCTCTTTTGCAAGGGATTTTGTCATTCCTATTACACCTGCTTTAGATGCTGAATAATTTACCTGCCCTGCATTTCCTGAAATACCAACAACCGATGAAAGATTTATGATCTTACCATACTTTTGTCTTACCATTACAGGTGTAATTGTTTTTAAACAATTGAATACACCTTTTAAATTTACATCTATAACTGTATCAAAATCTTCTTCTTTCATTCTAAGTATTAAAGTATCTTTAGTTATACCTGCATTATTAACCATAATATCAATTGCACCAAATTTCTCTTTAGCTGTTGAAACAAGTGTTTCTACATCCTCAAGTTTAGAAATATCACCTTTAATACTTATGGCATCAACACCCATATCTTTAACTTGCTTTTCAACTTCTAAAGCTTCTTGCTCGCTACTTCTATAATTTAAAACCAAATTAGCTCCAAGGGATGCTAACTTCAAAGCAATAGCTTTTCCTATTCCTCTTGATGCCCCTGTTACAAGTGCACATTTACCCTTTAGCATAAATCTTCCTCCTTAATAATTTCCTATACAATATCTATTTTGTAAATAATAACTTAACTTAAAATAATTTTACTAATAACATAATAATTCCAAATTATATATAAAAATATACCTTTATAAATCCTATAATTATACATTCAGTGCTGAAATGGTATTATTTAATGAATTCACATCTTCAACATTTAGCAATATTGCTTTTCTATCTATTTTTTTAACAAATCCTCTTAAAGCTTTACCAGGCCCAACTTCAATAAATGTATCAACACCTTTTTCAAGCATATCTCTTATAGTCTTTTCAAAAAGAACTGATGATCTGATATGCTTTTTCAAAAGATCCCTTATGTCATCATTTTCTTCATATAAAGTTCCTTTTACATTTGAATATACTTCTTTTTTAAGAGGTTTGATATTTGCTTTTTTAATTGTATTATAAAATTCCTCACTTGCTTCTTTTAAAAGTGAACTATGGAACGGACCACTTACATTAAGCATAATTCCTAATCCACCTAATTCTTTTGCAATTTTAACAGCTTCTTCAACTGCTTTAAATTCTCCTGACACTGAAACCTGACCAGGACAATTAAAATTCGCACCTTCGATTATTCCAAATTTTCTTGATCTTTCTAATAATTCTTCTAACTTTTCATCATTTAATTTTAAAATTGCTGCCATTGTTCCAAGTCCTTCTGGCAACGCATTTCCCATTATTCTTCCTCGTTCCTTAACAAGACGTAATCCATCTTCTAGCGATAATGCTCCACCATTTATAAGAGCTGCGTATTCACCAAGACTTAATCCTGCAGCATATTCTGCATCTATTCCATTTATCTCTAATGCTTTTAACGCCATAAGTGATGCAACCAATATTGTTGGTTGAGCATTTTCAGTTTCAGTAAGAAGGTCCTCTGGACCTTCAAACATCATCTTCTTTAATGGCATTTTTAAAATTTCTTCACTAGAGTCTAATATTTCTTTACATTCTGGTATGTTTTCATATAATTCCTTTGCCATTCCAACGGTCTGAACACCTTGACCTGGAAAAAGAAATGCTATTTTTCTACTATTCATCTCTGCCTCCAAAAAGCTTAAATCTTTCCTTTGCTTCTGTAAATAATTCTTCTATTATTTCCTTAGCAGTCTGTTCCTTATTAACAAGTCCTGCAATCTGTCCTGACATGACTGAGCCATTATCTACATCACCATCAACAACGGCCTTTCTTAATGCACCTACACCTAATTGCTCTAATTCTTCTAAACTTGCACCGTCTTTTTCCATTTTTATATAAGTTCTTGCAAGCTTATTTCTTAGAACTCTTACAGGATGACCTGTTGGTCTTCCAGTAACTTCTGTATCTATATCTTTAGCTTTTAGCACTTTATCTTTGTAATTTTGATGTACTGTGCATTCTTTTGCTACAAGAAATCTTGTACCAATCTGAATGCCTTCTGATCCAAGCATAAATGATGCTGCAACACCTCTTCCATCACCAATACCACCAGCTGCTATAACAGGAATGCTTACGGCATCAACAACTTGTGGTACTAATGCCATAGTAGTCAACTGACCAACATGGCCTCCAGATTCAGTTCCTTCTGCAATAATTGCATCTGCACCTGATTTTTCCATTCTTTTTGCAAGAGCTACTGAGGCAACTACTGGAATAACTTTTATGTCATGCTCTTTCCATTTAGCCATATACTTTCCTGGACTTCCAGCCCCTGTTGTTACAACTTTTATGCCTTCTTCACAAACTAAATCTGCAATTTCCTCTGCATTTTCTGACATTAACATTATATTTACACCAAAAGGCTTGTCTGTGATCTTTTTAGCTTCCCTAATTTGTTCTCTGACCCATTCTGTTGGCGCTGCTCCAGTTATTATTCCAAGTCCGCCCGCTTCACTTACAGCAGCTGCTAGCGATGCATCGGCAATTCTGGCCATACCACCTTGAAAGATAGGATATTCTATTTTCAAAAGTTCGCATACTCTATTTTTCTCCATAAGAAATTCCCCCTGCCATCATCAAATAAACTTTTAGTTTCTCTGATTGTGCTGATAATTTAAATATCTATATTGAAATACTTTTTACTATTAATTTTCTTTATGTGATTTTACATATTCTACTGCATCATTTATAGTCTTTAAATTTTCTACTTCTTCTATTTGAATTTCATACTTTTCTTCAAGTTCAATTACTATTTGGAATAAATCTAAAGAATCTGCTCCTAATTCATCGAATGTTGTTTCTAAAGTAACTTCTTCCTTTTCAATTCCTAATTGTTCACAAATAACTTCTCTAATTTCTTCAAATAACATAATATATACCTCCAAAAATTTTCATATTTTTTATTTTAAAGACAATTCATTTTGATATTGTCTAAAATTTACTTATTTTAATATTAAAATTACATTTTTTACCATTCTATCATAGTGGCTGCATATGTCAAGCCTCCACCAAAGGCTACAAGTATAAACTTGTCACCTTTTTTTAACATTCCTTTTTCATACATTTCATTTAATGCAATAGGAACTGAAGCTGATGACGTATTTCCATATCTCTCAAGATTAATATAAAATTTATCTAAATCAGTATGTAGCTTCTTAGCTGCTGATTGTATTATTCTAACATTAGCTTGATGTGGTACTATATACTTAATATCATCCATAGAAAGTCCTGTTTCATCTAAAACTTTGTTTACTGAATCCGCAAGTGCATTTACTGCAAATTTTAATACATCTCCACCATTCATATATATATGTCTATCTCTTTCAACAGACTCTTTTGAAAATGGAGTATTAAAATCAGCAGCTCCTATTGTTAATGCATCACCTTTTTTACCTTCTGATTTTAAATATGATTTTATTATTCCTGGTTCTTCAGTTCTTTTTAAAACTGCAGCACCAGCTCCATCACCAAATAAAATACATGTTGATCTATCTTTCCAATTTATAACCTTTGATAAAGTCTCTGAACCAATTATAAGAGCATTTTTATAATTCATTGATTTCATCATGCTTTGTGCTATTTCCATTGCATAAACAAATCCAGAACATGCTACATTAATATCAAAGCAAGCCGCATCATCTGCACCTATTTTACTTTGTACAAGACATGCAACTGAAGGTATAAACATATCTGGACTTATTGTTGCAACTATAATCAAATCAACATCTCTTGGATCAACATCTGCTCTTTCTAAAGCACACAATGCAGCTTTTGAAGCCATATCTGACGTATCTTCACCTTGAGAAATTCTTCTTTCTCTTATTCCAGTTCTCTTCATAATCCATTCATCATTAGTTTCTACAAGTTCACTTATATCATCATTTGTCACTGCCAAAGAAGGTACATATGCTCCTGTCCCTGCAATTCCAACATTACTCATCGTTTTTCTCCTTTATAATTACAATTCATATTTTTCCTTAAAAAATTTATTAATCTTCGTTAGAGAATGAATTAAAACTTCTTCTTCTTTATCATTTAATCCATCTACAGCTGTATTAACCATATCTTTATGAAATTTATCATGCAGCCTATAAGCAAGTTTGCCTTTTTTAGTCAGCTTAATTAAAACAACTCTTCTATCTTCCTCTATTCTTTTTCTTTCAACATATTCCTTTTTTATAAGTTTGTTAATTGCTGTTGTCAAAGTTCCAACTGTTATTTTTAGATTTTGTGCAACTTCAGACATACTTTTCTGATCATACATTCCAATTGCCTCAAGTGTATGAATTTCAGTTATAGATAAATCCGAAATCGGTCCATCTTTTAAACTCTGTTCTTCTATTTGTAAAACATCATTAAACAATTCTACCAATAATTCATTGATAATAACTGTAGATTTGCTCATTAATTTAACCCTCCCACATATAAATGAAAGTTTATCACTTATCGTCATAAATACGTATTTATTTTGTACTTTAAGTTTAAAATACTTTGATAATCAAAATATACTACAATCAAAATAAATTGTCAATAAATTCTTAAATAATACTAAGCTTTTATTTTTCGAGCCCATATGATATAATTTATGAAAATATAATATTTTATTGTTATATTATTAATCTAAAGGAGGTGAAAACTGTTGCTTTAAATATTTAAGGATATTTAATAGCAATAGTACATGCTATGATTAGAAAGCTTATTTTAACAACTGTTTTAATGCTAAGCGTTTTCACAATAGTTTCTTGTGGATCTAAGAAGAAAACTGAATCTGATTCTAATACTCCACCAGTTACTGATTCATCGTCTTCTTCATCTACAAATACTGAATCAAACAAAAATGATGATGACAAAAAAAATGAAACTGAAAACAAAAGCGAAACAGAAAGCAAACCTCAATCTAACGCAAAAGACACTGATAGTAAAATTAAATTCTCTATTTATAAAATAGATGAAAATTCTTTAGAACCTAATGAAGTTAGTAGCATTTCTTTAGATTCAAGTCTAAGTTTAAATGATAAATTAAATCAATTATCAAATGCAGTATCAAAAACTAACTTTGATGGTCTTACTCTTAAAGTAAAATCTATTGATACTATAAATGGTAAAAAAGTTGCTACTATTAATCTTGTTGATTCTGGAGATAAGACATGGGTTCCTAAATTCCAAGGTTCAACTGGAGGACAGGTGACAGCAAATACTTTAATAGAAAATTTTCTTCAGTCAAATAATAAGTCAAATGTTGATTGGATTGATGGTGTAAAATTCTTATACAACAATGAAACTATAGAATATGATCATGTATCTGAATTATCTGAAGTTCATTATAAATAAAGTATTCAGAATACAATTCTATTTTAAAGATGTCGATTTTCGACATCTTTTTATTATATAAAAAGTATCTTTTAACCAAACTTTTTCTTATTTTTAACACTATGTTTGTTCTATTTCTAAATTAAATTTTTTGTATATTTAAGCAAAAAACTGCATTGATATTTATTCACACAAACATCAACGCAGTCTTAATTATACAATTATTCATATCATCCACAATATCACTGAAAATACAATAAACATTATACCTAATGAAATTAATTTACATAACATAGAAAAAGCAATTTGTTTTTCTGCAAGCTCCACATATTCAGGGTCATTTCTTGTATAAGCCAGCATAACCTTATCCCCTATTTTATAACTTCTGTCATTTTCTGAAATATCATATGTTATTATTCTAATTTCATTATTTTCATCTACAAACCTTATTACAGGTCTAGATACGGTTATATAAACTATCTGTTTATCCTCATTAATATATGATGACATACCCTTTTTAAAATCTATTATTTCACCTTCAGCCTTTATACCATATTTAATCAGTTTTATCTTATCCAAAAAAACCATAATTCCAATTACTATGAATGTTATCCCTATGGACATTAACAAAATACTAACCATATACATTCCTCCTATTTATGTATATGAAATATCTATGATTCTTGTTAATAAATTGATACTTTATTCTATTTCCTATACTCCATAAATTTTTTATATTCTTCTAATTTCCTTATTGGATCTAATTCCGAGTCTTTCTTCATGTAATCAAAAAACAGTTCATCTAATTCTATACTCCTTTTTACATCATAAAAGGCTTCTTCATTTTTATCTATATGAACATTAAAACATGCCCTGTTATAATATAAAAATCCTTGTTCTTCATTTTCTTTAATTCCTTCATTTATAATATGAATTGCTTTTTCATATTCTTTATTTTCTTTATACATAACTGCTAAATTCAAAAAACTATATGGGTATTTAGGATTTACTTCTATGGATTTTTTATAATATTCCTTACTTTCTTCTACTCTATTAAGCTTGTTTAGTATTACACCCTTATTAAATAATATTTTATAATTATTTTTATCTATATCTAAAGCTTTTTCTATATATTCCAATGCTTTTTCATATTCTTTTTGTTCTTCATAAATACATGATAAATTAGCATAAGCCCAAAGTTCATTCGGATTAATATCTATTGACTTTTTATAATTGTGTATAGCATTCTCTCTATCATCCCAAATATCATAAATATTAGCCAAAAAGAAATATGCTTTATCATAATTAGGATTTTTTTCTATAGCCTTTTCATAATATTTTTTTGCTGTTCCTAATTCATCATTATCATCATATATAATAGCCAATCCATAATAAGCCCTCGCCTCATCTTTATCTAATTCAATTACTTCAAAGTATTTTTCTTCCGCTTCACTTTTAAGCCCAATCTCATCATATATAAGAGCCATATCTATTAGTAGTTCTATATCCTTTTTCCCAATTTCTAGATTATACGCCTTTTTATAAAAAGACAAAGCTTTTAATAAATTATTTTCAGTTCTTAGATTTCTAGCCATATTTAAATAATTATTGTATAAATAATTTTTATTTTGCATTCTTGCATCCTCACCAAATCTTTTATAATAACTAATATATTATATCACTAATGACCTTAATAAAAAATCATCCATAATAAAATGCCTATACACAAATATTCTTTACATGTGTATAGACATTTCAATTGAAAATATATTTTAATAGTCCTCATATTTTTTATGTTCTTCTGCTTCCTTTTTCTTTTCTTTAACTCTTTTAAATACCATATATACAAGAAGTCCTACAGATACAATGATTACAGATCCATATACAAATAGTATAATCCCTGCAATAAACATATACTTGCCTATTCCTCTATAACTACAGCTGTACCATAAGCAACCATTTCTGCAGCACCCTGTGCAATAGCTGATGATGTTAATCTCATCCCAACTACTGCATTTGCTCCAATAGAAGTCGCTTCATCAATCATTCTTCCTATGGCTATTTTTCTTGCTTCTGTAAGCATTTCATTATAACCATCCATTTCTCCACCAACTATATTTTTAAATCCTGCCATAATATCACGACCTATGTTCTTGCATCTTACAGTACTTCCTTTAACTAAACCCTTTACCTCTTTTATCTCTTTCCCTGGTACACTATCTATTGTCAAAATTATCATCTACACTCACCTCTACAATTTGATTATTAAATCATAATGTAATAATTTTTACATTATAATATTAATTATATACTATTTTATCAAAATTATTATAATCTTAATAAGTGTATACTCTATTATGGTTACTTTATAACTTATATTGAATAAATATCTGAAAATTCCCTTTGTATCTTTTCTTCATCACTTTCAACAATTCTCTTACTATAAAATTCCATGTCATCTAATACTTCTACTGGAAGACATATTATAACTTCTGTTCCTTCACCTTCGTTACTTATTATTTTTATCTTTCCATTATGTAGCTCAACAAAGCACTTTACTAAATACAATCCCACTCCTGATCCTTCACATTCTCTAGATAAAGAATTATCAACTTGTCCAAAGCGTTCAAAGATAACATCCAGTTTATTCCTAGGAATCCCTCTTCCTTCATCTTTTACATTAATAAATACATAATCCTCCACAGAATTTAAATCTATTTGGATTTTTTGTTTTTTATCACCGAATTTTATTGCATTAGATATTAGATTTAATAATATTCGTTTCATTACTTCTTTATCAAATGCCATTAATTTTTCTTCAACATTTGTATCAAATATTAATTCAATATTTTTATCATGTATATATTGTGCTGTTTTTTGTATTATACTTTCAACAGCATCTACAATATCAGCATTTTCCTTGCTGATTTTCATTTCACCAGCTTCCAACCTTGTAGCATCCACAAAATTATTAATTAAACGTATCATTCTAAGACAGTTTTGTTTCATGTTTTTTATATACACTCTATCTCTTTCAACACTATCTGAATTATATTTTTGAATATTTAAATCTATAGCTTGGATTGCAGAATACATAACTGTTATTGGTGTTTTAAGTTCATGAGACATATTAATAAAAAAGCTTCTAATCAACATATTGAATTCTTTTGTCTCATTTAATATCTTAATATTTTTTTCCATATCAAGCTTTAGGCTTTCTATTTTCTTCTCGTTTGTCACATCAGTTAAGACTGTCAAAATCGCACTTTCTTCTTTATAAAGAAAAAAAGATGATGTATTGCTAACTGGTATAACCTTACCAAACATATCAATAATTGTTTCTTCTTCAATAACCTTTGACATATGCTCTTTCTCTATTTTTTGGTATTTACTATTTATATATTCACGTTGCTTTTCAGTATAAAATTCACAAATTGTCTTTACATTAAAGTCATCTATATAATCATACCCTAATAAATTACTAGCACTTCTATTAGCATATAGTATTTTTCCATCTTTATGTACAATAACTGCATTTATTGAATTTTCAAATAATATATCATAACAAGTTTCATTATTTACTAGTATTTTTTGTATTTCTTTTCTTTGCTTGATTTTTTCTTCAAGTTTGCTATTTAATACATTTAATTTATTTTCTTTTTTCCTATCTTCTTCAGATACCAAATCAACATAATATCCAAAAATCCATCCTATTACTATAAATATCCCTGTCATTATTATATCTTGTTGAAATATCATGTTTATTCCATCTTTTATAGGTGCATACAATAAATCTGTACTGAGTATGGCTATTGATGAAAATAATGAAGTTATCATACCGTATTTGGATCCATATTGAATTGTGCTCGATAATATAAGTAATAAAAAAATATACTTATATTCATTGGTATATGTTACAAAAAAATGTACTGGTAAAGATATAAATAATATACATAATATATTTTCTATAAGCCATTTTAATTTGAATACATTATGATACATCTCTACTTTGGGAGACATTAATATACACAGCATATAAACTACTATTGTAATCAGTAAGAAAAACATTGCTGTGAATATATTTATTTTACCAACAACCTCCATCCTTGTATTCATCCAATATTCTGATAAATGCATATACACTATAATAACAGTAAAAATTATCATTGATACTTTTATTATCAGCAGCATATCAGATAGTTTCTTTTTATTATTTTCCAAAATCACACTTCTCTTTCATATTTAATTTTAATAAAATCACTTAACATAAGTTTAGTAATTTATATTGTTTAATCCTTTTTCAATTATTCCTATAAATTTCACCCGATTCCTATTTATTGTATTTATTGCCCATAATTAAACTATTCTATAAATGATTACTATTCTGATTTTATTCTATATTTTAAAATCACGGCAGATAAAAATAAAAAGATTAATGATGGAATTCCCAATGAACCTTTTATATAAATTTCATTATCTTCCCAAAATTTATTATCTAAAATAATTAAAATAATTAAATTTAAAATTTCAGAAAACTCTAAAATAGTGAATGTAATTAACGTATTCTTAATAGATTTAATCAATGGTATTCCAAGTATAGTCATTATACTTATAAAGGTAATTAAATTGATAACAATATGAACTCCACAATATATTGGAAGTAGACGCACTACATATGTTAATAAAGATAAAAGTATACTGACAATATAATAGCTAGTATTATTTATACTCCTTTTTGATAAAGTATAAATCATAAAGTTTACAATAAACACTTCCACTATACATCTTAAAAATAAATATCCCCCACCAATATCAACCATATTATTTTCCTCATTTCGTTTATTCAAAACTTTATGCTAAATTAAAATCAACCACACCTTAAATCTATTCTTTTTCGCTTAAAAATACATTTATATGAAAATATATATTTTTATTCTATTTGTTACATAATATTTATAATTAAACATTTTATCTTAAATTCCTCTTTTTTTGTTAATATTATTATATATTTTTTATTTAATACGTATATGAGGAGTATTAATATGTTATATACGTTCTTATTTCGATACATTTACTTATTTTCTTTAGTTTAAAATGGAAGTTTTTTTTTATTTATCCATAAATTTAAATTTTAGTCGTACAAAAAACAGGTTTAGTTAAATAAACCAAACCTGTTTCTTATAATTTATTCTATTATTTAAATATGCCTATATCAGTTCTACAATAAGAATCTTTGAAATTAACATATTTAATATTGTCATAAGCTTCTTTTCTTGCTTCTTCAATATCTTTTCCACATCCTATAACTGATAAAACTCTTCCTCCATTTGTCTTTAATACTCCGTCTTCGAATTTAGCTCCAGCTAAGAATACTTTATCTTTTACCTTTTCATCTATTGTTATTTCATATCCCTTTACGAAATCTCCTGGATATCCTTTTGATGCTAAAACAACATTTATGCATACCCCATCTTTCCACTTAACAGTAGTCTTATCTAACTCTTCTCTAAGTGCTGCTTCTATAAGTTCAACAAGATCACTTTCCATTAAATAAAGAACTGATTGAGTTTCAGGATCTCCCATTCTTACGTTGTATTCTAAAAGATAAACTCCTTTTTTAGTTATCATTATTCCAAAGAATATTATCCCTTTAAAATCAAAACCTTCTTCACGAATTCCATAAAGTGTTTTTGCCATAATATTTTCTTCAAAATCTTTCATTGCTTCTTCTGTAATATATGGATTAGGAGCCATAACCCCCATTCCTCCAGTATTTGGTCCCTTACCACCATCAAAGATCTGTTTATGGTCTTTTCCTGATAGGAATGGAATTATTGTTTTTCCATCTGTAATAGAAAGTATTGATGCTTCAACACCTTCTAGAAATTCTTCAATTACGATTTTATTTCCAGCACTTCCAAATTTCTCATCAACCATACATTCATTAACCGCTACAACTGCTTCTTCTTTATTTTCACATATTATAACACCTTTACCTGCAGCAAGGCCATCTGCCTTTACAACGGTAGGATATTCACATGTTTCAAGATACTTCAAAGCTTCAGAGGAATCTGTAAATGTAGCATATTCTGCAGTTTTTACTCCATACTTTTTCATAAAATCTTTTGAAAAACTCTTGCTTCCTTCAAGTCTTGCACCATTTTCTGCTGGTCCAAAGATTTTTAATCCTTCCTTCTTGAATTTATTAACTATCCCATTAGTTAAAGGATCTTCTGGTCCAACTACAGTTAAATCAATACATTCTTTTTTAGCAAACTTTATTAATTCATCCATATCTGTTATGTTGATATTTTCACATTTATCCGCAATTGCAGTACCACCATTACCTGGTGCTACAAAAATTTTCTCTACTTTTCTACTTTGAGCCATTTTCCAAGCTAACGTATGCTCTCTTCCACCTGAACCTATTAAAAGAATTTTCATTACAATCATCTCCCATATATGAAATTGACAATGGACAATAGAAAATCAGCATTGACAAAAACCATTTTACATTGATTTTTAATACTGTAATTTTCTATGCCATTGTCCTTTAAATTAATTCAATAAAGAAATCCACCTAGAACTTCAATCTTAATAATTAACTCATTCTAGTGTTTGAAATGTCTATAACCAGTAAATATCATTGCTATTCCATGTTCATTACAAGCATCTATTGATTCCTGGTCTCTCATAGATCCTCCCGGTTGAACTATAGCTTTTATTCCATATTTAGCAGCTTCATCAACAACATCTCTAAATGGGAAAAACGCATCCGAAGCTAAAATAGTTGCTCCTTTACCTCTTTTCAAGGCATCTTCAGTTGGCCATATTCTATTAACCTGACCTCCTCCTATTCCTACAGCTACACCATTATGTGCTGTAACAATAGCATTGGATTTTACATATTTCACTACTTTCATTCCAAATAATAAGTCTTTCATTTCTTCATCTGTAGGTACTTTTTCAGTAACAACTTTTATTTCATCAACAAGTTTTCTATCTTCTTCTTGAACTAACATTGCGCCATCAACAGTAACCATATATTTTTCAGCCTTTGGAACATTATTAAACTTAAGTACTCTTAAATTTTTCTTGCTCTTTAATACTTCTAAAGCATCATCATCATAATCTGGTGCTGCTACTACTTCTAAGAAAATCTTCACCATTTCTTCAGCAGTCTTTTTATCAACTTTTCTGTTGAATCCTATAATTCCACCAAATATAGAAGTTGGATCAACCTCATACGCCTTCATATATGCTTCATATGAATCATTTCCTACAGCTACTCCACAAGGTGTATTATGTTTTAATGCACAACATGCTGGCTCATCAAATTCATTAGCACACTTCCATGCTATATCAACATCTTTGAAATTATTGTATGATAATTCTTTACCATTTAATGTTTCAAAAGTATTCATAGCTCCATCAAGCATTGTTGAAGAATATACAGCCGCACTTTGGTGTGAATTTTCACCATATCTTAAGCTCTGCATTCTCTTATATGATACTGAAAGATATTCAGGATATTCTTCTTCATCATCAGCAAGCATAAAATTAGATATAGCTGCATCATAAGCACTCATAAGATTAAATACTTTTCCTGCTAATTTCTTCTTAAATTTATAGCTTACTTCATTATGTTCATTTATTTCTTCCATAACTTTAGCATAATCATTTTTGTTTGAAATTACAACAACATCTTGGAAATTTTTAGCTGCCGCTCTAAGCATGGTTGGTCCGCCAATATCAATAAATTCAACCTTTTCTTCAAAAGTCAAATCTTCTTTTACTTTTTCAAAGAAAGGATAAAGATTTACAACAACATAATCTATTGTGTGAATGTTTCTTTCCTTTAATGTATTCATATGTTCTTCATCATCTCTGATTGCTAATATCCCAGCATGTACTAATGGATGAAGTGTCTTTACTCTTCCATCTAACATTTCTGGAAAGTTAGTAACTTCATTTATTTCAATTACATCTATTCCATTTTCTTTTAAATATCTATAAGTTCCACCTGTTGATACAATTTCAACATCTTTTGACACTAAAAACTTAGCGAAATCTAAAACTCCATCCTTATCAAATACGCTTATTAAAGCTCTCTTCTTCATGAAAAACCACCTTTCATCAATTGACAATTGACAGTTGACAATTAATGATGAAATCTTTATTTGATTATTTATTTTTAAAGAAATACATCATTAATTATAAAGTCATACCGTATTCACATTTTCAATTAAATTACTATTCTTATTTTTTTAATATTAAAATTTTATCTTAATGTATACATGCTAATGTAGCTTAGCTTTTCCATTTATAAATTCAACTTTACCTTCACTTATTAATTTGATAGCTTCTGGTAAAAGAATATGTTCTTTTTCAAGTATTCTCTTTTGAAGACTTTCTGCATCATCTTCAAAATATACTGGAACAACGTCCTGAAGAAGTATTGCTCCTCCATCTACATCCTTATTTACAAAATGAACAGTACACCCTGAATACTTGACACCACTATTAACAGCTGCTTCATGAACCTTTAATCCATACATTCCAGGTCCACAAAAAGAAGGAATTAACGATGGATGAATATTTATTATTCTATTTTCAAATTCATCAAGAATTTTACCATCTAATATAGATAAAAATCCTGCTAGTACTATTAAGTCAACCTTATCTTCTACTAACTCTAAAATTTTATCACTTGCTTTTTCACCATATTCTTTTCTAGATACAACATGTGTTTCTATACCATGATTTTTAGCTCTTTCAATAGCAAAAATCCCATCTTTGCTTGCAATAAGCATCTCTATTTTCACATTTAAATATTTGCTTTCAACTGCATCTATTATGGACTGGAAGTCTGTACCACCACCAGAAGCTAAAACTGCTATTTTAAACAAACACCTTCACCTCCAGATGTCACATGACCTATTTCATAAGCCTTTTCTCCCATTTCACCTAAAGCCTTTATTATAGAAGTAACATCTTTTTCATCAACAGCTAACACAAATCCTATTCCCATGTTAAATGTATTGTACATGTGATCCTTATCTACGCCTTTTTCAATTATTCTTTCAAATATTTCAGGTAATGGATATGAATTTTTATTTATTACTGCTGTAAATTCTCCTCCATTGAACATTCTTGGTACATTTTCAATAAATCCACCACCAGTAACATGAGCCATTCCTTTTATTTCGTAACTTTCTAATAACTTAAGTACTGGCTTAACATATATTTTTGTTGGAGTTAATAGTGTTTTCCATACTGGTTCACCATTAAAATCTTCATTTAAATCAGGGAATAACTTTCTAACTAATGAATAACCATTAGAGTGAATTCCAGAAGAAGCTATACCTATAAGCTTATCTCCCTCTTTTATTTTGCTTCCATTAATTATTTTATCTTTATCAGCAATACCTACAGCAAATCCTGCCATATCATATTCACCATCTGAATAAAATCCTGGCATTTCTGCTGTTTCTCCACCAATTAATGCACAATCAGAATCAAGGCATCCATCTGCAATACCTTTAACTAAATCTGAAGAAACTTCAGCTTCAAGCTTACCACATGCAATGTAATCTAAGAAAAATAATGGTTTAGCTCCATGACATAATATATCATTTACACACATAGCAACACAGTCAATACCTACTGTATCATATTTATTATTTTTGAAAGCAATTTCTAATTTTGTTCCTACACCATCAGTTCCTGATACTAATACTGGTTTTTCGTATCCTGATGGAAGTTCTACCATACCAGCAAAGCTTCCAAGGCCATTAAGAACATATTCACTCATTGTTTTAGCAGCATATTCTTTTATTAGCTTTACACTTCTGTATCCTTCTTCTATATTAACTCCTGCTTCTTTATATGATGTTACCATTAATATACACTCCCTTTATTCAGTTTACAGTTTTCAGTCAACAGCTATTAATTATCCAAACTGACCATAACTGCTACTTGATTAACTATTTTTATTCTGTTTCTATTGGTGTAGCCACAGGATAAACCCCATTAAAGCATCCCATACAAAAACCTTCTTTTCCTGTGCAGCTTATCTTTACGCCTTCTTCACTTAAATATCCTAAATAATCAGCACCAATTATATCTCTTATTTCTTCAACACTATTGTTAGCTGCTATTAATTCACTTCTATACGGTGTATCTATACCGAAATAACATGGGTATTTAACACTTGGAGATGCTATTAAAAAATTAATTTCTTTAACGCCAGCTTTTCTAAGTGAATCTATTAAATGCTTTGAAGTTGTACCTCTTACAATTGAATCATCTATAAGAACAACTCTTTTACCTTCAAGATTTATCTTTAATGGATTTAGTTTAACAGCTACTGCTCTTTCTCTTATTTCCTGAGAAGGAGATATAAATGTTCTTCCAACATATCTATTCTTAATAAATCCTGTATCATATGGAATTCCTGATGCTTTTGCATATCCTATAGCTGCTGGTATACCTGAATCTGGCACTGCAATAACAATATCTGCATCAACTGGATGTTCTTTGTAAAGCTGTTCTCCTGCTCTTACCCTTGATGTATGAACATCTAATCCATCAATTTTTGAATCTGGTCTTGCAAAATATATATATTCAAATGCACAAGTCTGACATACAGTATTTTCAGAATATCTATAAGATTCTATTCCATTTTCATCTATAATAACTATTTCCCCTGGTTCAATATCTCTTACAAGTTCAGCACCTATTGCATCTAAAGCGCAACTTTCTGATGTTAATATATAACCCTCATCAATTTTTCCAAGTGAAAGTGGTCTTATTCCATGAGGATCCCTTGCCCCTATTAACTTATTTTGTGACATTATTGTTAATGCAAATGAACCTCTTATAGCTGACATTGCATCAACAACTGCTTTTGCTAAGCCTTTTTTAGCACTTCTTGCTATAAGACATGCTATTACTTCTGAATCAGTTGAAGTGTGAAAAATCTGTCCTGCATCTTCTAAAAGTTCCTTTATAACATCATCATTAACTAGATTTCCGTTATGAGCCATAGCTATTGATCCTATTTTAGAAGTAGTAACTATTGGCTGAGCATTTTCAATTCCCTTTCCACCTGCAGTTGAATATCTCACATGACCAACTGCAATGTGTCCTTTTAGTTTTTGAAGATCATCCTCTTTAAAGGCATCTGTAATTAATCCTAAACCTTTATGTACTTCTATTTTTTCTCCATCTGCTACTGCTATTCCAGCACTTTCTTGTCCTCTGTGTTGTAGAGCATAAAGACCGTAATAAGTCATAGATGCTACATCGATAGGCTTATTTGCATAAACACCAAAAACACCACATTCATCTTTAAATTTATCTAAGCTAGGGTCCATAATTAATTCAAAATCTGATTTTGTCATGTATACAATCCTTTCACTCTAAAATATTGTTAATTGACTATTAAGATGATTCAATGGACATTTATATGTCCATTGAATACAGCAATTATATAATTGTCAATTATGTATTATTTAGAAATTCTCTTTAATATTTCAATATAAGCGTCTTCAACATTTCCTAAATCTCTTCTGAATCTATCCTTATCAAGTTTTTCACCTGTAGTTGCATCCCAGAATCTACAAGTATCTGGTGAGATTTCATCAGCTAATACTATTTCTCCGTCTGCTGTCTTACCAAATTCAATTTTAAAATCAATTAAGTTTATATTTTCTTTTGCAAATGCATTCTTTAATATATTGTTGATTTTTGCAGTCATTTCTAAAATAATATCTATTTCTTCAAAAGTAGCTGCTCCGATTGCAACTGCATGATAGCTGTTTATTAATGGATCTCCTAATGAATCATCTTTATAAGAAAATTCAAATACAGTAGTCTTTAAAGCTGTTCCTTCTTCAAGACCTAATCTTTTAGCCATACTTCCAGCTGCAACATTTCTTACAATTACTTCAAGAGGTACTATTTCAACCTTTTTACATAATTGTTCTCTATCATTTAACTTCTTAATAAAATGAGTTTTGATTCCTTGAGCTTCTAATTGTTCAAAAAGTATTGAAGTTATATTGTTGTTCATAACTCCTTTATCGTGAATTTGCCCTTTCTTTTCACCATTAAAAGCAGTTGCATCATCTTTGTAGTATACAATTACTTCATCATCTTTATCAGTTCTAAATATTTGTTTTGCTTTTCCTTCATATAACATTTCTAATTTTTCCATTATAATTCCACTCCTTCAGCATTATCTTCTATAAATTTTTTCTTCATATTTACTCTATATTCTTTTAATTTATTTTTAATTTCTTCATTATTTACAGAAAGCATTTGAACAGCTAACATACCTGCATTGTAACTATTATTTATTCCAACAGTTGCAACTGGTATTGATTTTGGCATCTGCACTATTGAATATAGTGCATCAACACCTTCAAGAGCAGCCTTAACTGGTATTCCAATTACAGGTAATATAGTTTTTGAGGCTATAACTCCTGGTAAATGTGCAGCAAGACCTGCACCTGCTATAATAACTTTACATCCTTGTCTTTCTACTTCTTCTAATGTTTCTTCTAATTTTTCTGGTACTCTATGAGCTGATAATACAAATGCTTTATAAGTTATTCCGAATTCTTTTAATGCATTTGCTGCTCCTTTCATTATTTCTGTATCAGATTTACTTCCAAAAAATATTGCTACTTCCATTTTAGAAAAGCCTCCTAATATTTAATCAATATTTTAAATTATTATCATTTATTTCACTTAGCTGACACTGGATTAATGTCAGCTAAGCCCTTGAAATTAAGTTATAGATTTGAGCTCTCACTTTTTTAAGGAAACTCAACTCACATTCGTTCTCTGAGTAAGTGATTCACACCAAATCCTCTTATTATTGAAGTTAACATCAAATAGATGTTAACTAAGTTCGATTAACCAAATCAAAGATTTGGGCTCTCACTTATCTACTTAAAGTACTTAACTCCAGATTCAAATATCTTTTGATCATAGTTTCCTGGAATGTTCTTGAATATATCTTCTCCACTTCTTTCACTATGAGCCATCTTGCCTAATACTCTTCCATCAGGACTTGTTATACCTTCAATTCCATACATTGATCCATTTGGATTATATGGCATATCTAATGAAACATTTCCTTCTAAGTCAACATACTGTGTTGCCACTTGTCCATTTGCTATTAATTCCTTTATTAAGCTTTCTGGTGCAACAAATCTTCCTTCACCATGAGAAATAGCTACTGAGTGTATATCTCCTGGATTTACTTCACTAAACCATGGCGATTTATTTGAAGTAACTCTTGTTCTTATGATTGAACTCATATGTCTGTTTATATTATTATAAGTTAATGTTGCCATATCTTCTTTAATATCTACTATTTCACCATATGGTACTAATCCTAATTTAATTAACGCTTGGAAGCCGTTACATATACCAAGAGCTAATCCATCTCTATTTTTAAGAAGTTCCATTACTTCATAAGCTATCTTTTCATTTCTTAAAGCATTTGCTATAAACTTACCTGATCCATCTGGCTCATCTCCCGCTGAGAATCCACCTGGTACCATAAGTATCTGAGCTGTTGAAATTTCTTTAGCTAATCTATCTATTGATTCATTTAAAGCATCCTTAGTTATATTTCTAAATACAACTTGAGTAACATCTGCGCCAGCATTTCTAAATGCTCTTTCACAATCATACTCACAGTTATTTCCTGGGAATACTGGAATTACAACTTTAGGTCTTGCTATCTTAACCTTAGGTGAAGCATATGATTTAGCTTCAAACAATGGTGTTTCAATTTTTTTATTTACTTCTTTAGTTTCTATTGGATATACAGACTTAAGCTTTTCTTCGTAATTTTTTTCTAATGAACAAATATCAAATTTGAAATCATATTCTCTGCTTGTTATTATACTTTCAGCTATTGTCTTACCAACTACTTTATATTCTGATTCATTAAATGCTTCTTCAACATTAACATCTTCGCATACTTCTGCTAGTATACATCCATAATTAAATCCAAATAATTCTTCTTTTGTTAAATTTTCAATTTCTGCACCAATTCTATTTCCAAGAGCCATCTTAGTTATACATTCAGAAACCCCTCCGAATTTAACACTTGAAGCTGAAATAACTTTTTCATCTTGAATCAAGCTGTATAAAACATCTAAGTTCTTTTTATACTTATCCATGTTAATTGTTCCATCACTACATGTTTCCACAGTAAGTAATATTAATTTTGAACCAACATTCTTAAATTCTGGTGAAATAATCTTTTTAGCTTTTTCAACACCAACTGCAAAAGAAACTAATGTTGGTGGTACATCTAAATCTCCAAAGCTTCCTGACATTGAATCTTTACCACCAATTGCTGCAATTTCAAGAGCCATTTGTGCTTCATAAGCTCCAAGTAATGCTGCAAAAGGCTTGCCCCATCTATTGCTATCTTTTCCAAGTTTCTCGAAATATTCTTGGAATGTAAGATGAGCTTTTCTAAAATTACCACCCATAGCTGCAAGCTTTGTCACACTTTCTATTACTGAGTAATAAGCCATATGATATGGACTCCACATTCCTAGCTCTGGATTTAATCCAAATGTCATAATAGTTGCATCTTTACTTTCACCATTAGGAACAACAATCTTTGCAGCCATACCTTCAGCTGGTGTTTTAGCATACTTTCCACCAAATGGCATAAGAACTGTTCCTCCACCTATTGTAGCGTCAAATCTTTCACTTAAACCTTGTTGTGATGCAACATTTAATTTCTTTAAATTATTTATCCATTCTTCTTTAACATTTATATCTTTAACATTGTATGGATACGCTCCTGGAGCTTTAACAGTTACTTCAGTCTTTTGAGTAGCTCCATTTGTATCTAGGAACGTTCTCTTTAAATCAACTATATTTTTCCCTCTCCAGAAAAGTCTCAATCTATCTGTATCAGTAACATTTGCAACTAACGTAGCTTCTAAATTTTCTTCATTTGAAAGTCTTATAAATTCATCTGCATTTTCTTTTGTTACTACAACAGCCATTCTCTCTTGAGATTCTGAAACTGCAAGTTCTGTTCCGTCTAAACCTTCATATTTTTTAGGAACCTTATCTAAATCTATATCTAACCCTCTGCAAAGTTCTCCAATTGCAACTGAAACTCCACCAGCTCCAAAGTCATTACATCTCTTTATCATCTTTGCAACTTTTGGATTTCTAAATAATCTTTGAAGTTTTCTTTCTGTTGGTGCATTACCTTTTTGAACTTCTGCACCACATTCATTGATAGAATCTACTGTATGTTCTTTTGATGAACCAGTAGCACCACCAACACCGTCTCTTCCTGTTCTTCCTCCAAGAAGTATTATTACATCACCTAAAGATGGTTCTTCACGTACAACATTTTCTTTTGGTGCAGATGCAATAACTGCTCCTACTTCCATTCTTTTTGCCGCATAATTTGGATGATAAACTTCTTGAACTTGACCTGTTGCAAGACCTATTTGATTACCATATGAACTATATCCATGAGCTGCACCAAGAACTATCTTTCTTTGTGGTAATTTACCTTCCATTGTATCTTTAATTGCAACTGTTGGATCTGCTGCACCTGTAACTCTCATTGCTTGGTATACATAAGTTCTTCCTGAAAGCGGATCTCTTATTGCACCACCAAGACATGTTGCTGCACCACCAAATGGTTCAATTTCAGTTGGATGGTTATGAGTTTCATTTTTGAACATTACAAGGTAATCTTCCATTCCTTTATCAGTTTCAACCTTAACATTAATAGAACATGCATTTATTTCTTCTGATATGTCTAGATCGTTAAGCTTTCCTCTTTTTCTTAACTCTTTCATTGCAATTACTGCAATATCCATAAGAGTTTTTTCTTTATGCTTTTGGCCATAAACATATTCTCTTGATTTTAAATATTCTTCGTAACTCTTTTTGATAGGCTCTGTATAAGTACCTTCCTCAATATGTATATCTTCTAAAACTGTTGAGAATGTTGTGTGTCTGCAATGATCTGACCAATAGGTATCTATAACTTTTATTTCTGTTATGCTTGGATCACGTTTTTCTTCTTTAAAATATTCTTGGATCATAGCAATATCATCTATACTCATTGCTAATCCTAAATCATTATGAAACTCTTCTAGTTCCGCTATTGTTTTCTTGGTAAATCCGTTTAAGACTTGAACGTCTTTAGGCATGTTTGAAATTGATGCAAGTTCTTTGCTTTCAATATCAACTTCTCTTGAATCAACAGGATTGATATAATATTTCTTAATTTTATCTAAATCATTTTTAGAAATTTTTCCTTTTAAAATAACTATTTTAGCTGACTTTATTTCAACTTTATCTTCAGCGCTTAAAAGTGCTAAACATTCAGAAGCTGAATCTGCTCTTTGATCATATTGACCTGGTAGAAATTCAACTCCAAAAGCTATTTCTCCTTCATTAATTGGTAATTTTTCTTCATAGATTTTATCAACCGTAAGTTCTGCAAATATTGTGTGTAATGATTTCTTATAATACTCTTCTGAAACTTCAGAAATTAAGTACTTATTAACAATTCTTACATCTTCAAGATTTGCAAGTCCTAAATTTTCTTTAAAATCTCTTAATAAACTTTGAGCTTCAACATTAAATCCGCTCTTTTTTTCCACAAATACGCTTCTAATATTTGACATCTTAATTCCTCCAAAAATATTATGAGATTTAGCTTATCACCACATCATTGCGATGCGAATATTTTTCTATTAATTATTTTTAACTTTCGCTTTTCTAACTTAAGATTATCACCTAACACGGATGATGTCAACTCAAATTATCTATTTTTTTATTATTTTTTGGAATTTAACGAATTATATAATTGTTTATTTTTATTATTATTCGTTTTATTATTTTTTCTCCTTACATTTTCTTTACATAAGTTTAATTTAAAATTAATTTTTTTTAAACTTTTTAGCATTCGACTCTATATTAAAACTTACTAATTTACACCTGTTACTTTTATTTATTCTTAATTTTAATCAAATAGAAATATATTTGTATTTTTAACATAAAAATAAAGATGAATTTATTTTTATAAATCCACCTTCATTCATAAATATACGAAAATAATATTTTGAAACAAATTTATCTACAAGATATATATCATTTTATTATATTGCCTTATTACTAACTAAATTTGAATTAGTTAATTTTGCACTACCTGGAGCTGTCATAGAAAACGGATCTAATATTTCTTCAAGCTGTGCTCTTGATAAAATTTTCTCTTCAAGAACTATTTGTCTTATAGAAACTCCTGTATTCAAAGATTTTTTAGCTATAATAGAAGAATTCTTATAGCCAATATATGGGCATAAGGCAGTAACAATTCCAACACTATTCTCCACCAATTCCTTGCATCTTTCTTTATTTGCAGTAATCCCTTTAATGCAGTTATCTATTAATGTGGTTGCAGCATTTTTTAAAGTTTCTATAGATTCAAAAAGATTGTAAAATAAAACTGGTTCAAATGCATTAAGCTCTAATTGTCCTGATTCTGCTGCCATGGTTATTGTAAAATCATTTCCTATGATATTAAATGCAACTTGTGAAACAACTTCAGGTATTACAGGATTTACTTTTCCCGGCATTATTGATGAACCATTCTGCATTGCTGGAAGATTAATTTCTGAAATCCCAGTCTTAGGTCCACTTGATAATAATCTCAAATCATTTGCCATTTTTGAAAGATTAACTGCACATGTTTTTAATACTCCTGATACAGTTACAAAACCATCTAAATTTTGTGTTGCATCTATCAAATCTTTAGCTTGAATTACTTCAAAGCCACATACTTTCCTAATATTTTCTATTATATTTTCTAAATATTCAGAGCTTGCATTAATAGATGTCCCTATAGCTGTTGCTCCTATATTTAAAACAAGCATTTCTTCACTTACTTTTTTTAAACGATCTACATCTCGTTTTATCATAGAAGCAAATGCATGAAATGATTGTCCAAGTCTTATTGGAACAGCGTCTTGCAATTGAGTTCTTCCCATCTTTATAACATCATTAAACTCTAAGGCTTTAAGTTCCAATTCTTTATAAAGCCTTTGAAGTTCAGATACTGTTTCTGGCAGCATTTTCAATACACTTAGCTTTCCTGCTGTTGGAAAAACATCATTTGTTGATTGTGCCATATTAACATGATCATTTGGATGAATTATACTATAGTCGCCCTTTTTGCCTCCTAAAAGCTCAATTGCACGATTAGCAACAACTTCATTTGCATTCATATTTGCTGATGTTCCAGAACCTCCTTGAATAGGATCTAATATAAACTGTTCATGAAGCTTTCCACAAATTATTTCATCACAAGCATTTATAATAGCATTTGCTACATGTGGTTTTAAATATCCAGCATTTTTATTAGTAATAGCTGCTGCTTTTTTTATTTCAGCAAGACTTACTATTAGCTTTTCATGAATACATCTATCTGTTATTTGGAAATTTCTTTTAGCTCTTAATGTTTGCACACCATAATAAGCTTCTTCTGGCACTTCCATGCTTCCAATTGAATCAAATTCTATTCTTGTTTTCATTATCAACTCACCATTCCTTTTTTAATATTCGTATTTTATAAATAATTCTTATTTTACCAACTAAATTTACCTTAATGTTTATTATTATAATTAATATTCTAAAATCGTATATTTTAATATTTTTATATTTTTTCCTATTCTTTCCTTTCGACATTCAAAGCTTATCATCCTTTGATTTTAAAGTAAATACAATTTCTACTTTTACAAATAAAACAATTTTTTTCTATATATAAACTTAATTATAAATACTTTCTTTTTGTAACTCCTTAATAAATTAAAGTTACTAAATTCTAATACCGCCAGAATTAATGCGTATATTCATATTAATAATATATTTAAAGTTCGTATCTAGTATAATTCTATTATTTGTATAGTCAAACGTAAAAAAATGACAGCGCATTTAATATCTACACTGTCATTTAATACCTATGTTTAATTTTGATTAATTACTTCTATAGCCATATTAATCATATCTTCTTTATCTAATTCATTATAATTAGAATTCAAAATACAATATGATATTCCATCTTCATACCATATTACAGCTTGATTTTGACTAACTTCTATTTCATTACTTCCATATCCTATCTGAAGCAGCCCCTTATTTTCTAATTCTCTTTCTTCTTCTGATGGTTCATACCCCTCTGGTACTGCCTTATATTTATTACTTGTATATTCTATTGTTATACCATTATAATTTTCTGTAGCTACATTATTTAATTTATTCTCATCTATATATTTCTGATCTATCTTTTCTGCTGACATAGTTAAATACTGATTATTTTCAGCTCCATCCTTTGCATACTGAAAATCAGCACCTTTAAATTTATCAACAGCATCTCCTTTTTCATTTTTTATTTCATTATTAGAATAATTAAATGTTTCAAACTTAAACCCATTGCCGAATGACTCAATATACTTAGGAGTAAATCCAACCTTGTCTTGAACGATTTCTTTTGTTGGAAAAGTCTTTATCTCAGTCAACTTCGAAGATGAACCATACCATCCTGAAAGGTTAGTTGCTGCCACACACGTTACTGTTGTAAGAACACAAATAACTCCTGCAATTAATGCTGTTTTGGGTCTTAAAAATTTATATTTCATATTAAAATTCCTCTTTTCTTCTTTTATTAAAATTTCATTCCTAACTTTAAAAAACAGATCTTCAGATGTTGAAACTTTGTAAGCTTCATTTTTCAAACATTCCTTAATATTTAAATCAAATTTTTCAGCATAACTCTTCATAAAACTCCATACTCCTTTTCTCTTATATCCTCACATTTATCAAAATCCATTAAACTCTTTTTCAACTTTTTTCTTGCAGTATAAAGTCGTGATTTAACAGTTCCCTCAAAGCACTCCATTATTTGTGCAATTTCTTTTATTGTAAGTTCATTAAAATAATAAAGAATTATGACCATTTTTTGTTTTATATCAAGCTCATCAATTACCTCATGCAGAATATCAGCTTGCTCTTTTTTTATATACTTACTTATAGCCTCACAATTTGTTTCATAATCTGCTTTTTCAAAAATATTATCAACTGGTACTGATTTCTTTTCTTTTTTATAATATTTCCATGCAATTCGTGTAAGTATTTTAAAAAAACAAGATTTAAATTGTTCTTGCTTTTTTAATGATTTTATTTTTGTATAACATGTTACAAAAGCCTCCTGAACAATATCCTCACTTGTATGTTTATTACCTATAATAAGATATGAATATCTTACTGCTTCATTTTTATATTTTTCAAAAATAATTGCAAAGGCATTCATATCACCAGACTGGATTTTTATAATAAGTTCTTTTTCATCCAAATTTCTACTAGCTCCTTTCTTATCGATGCATCTATATATTAGAGCTTTCAACTCATCAATTGGTTCATTAAAATTTATATAAATTTCTTCAAAGCAAAAGAGTATCATCCATTATGACAGATGATACTCTTTTATTGTTGACAAAGTTAAGGAATTTTTTATTTCGCATTCCTATTTATATATTCAGCTTTAATTTTTGAATACATTATCTTTTGACTGCTATATAAACTATAATATCCTGATTCCATATAACTTACTCCACACGTAATCGCAAACAACACTATATTACCTGCTCCAAAAAGTTCAATACTTAATATTATAGAAGTTATTAATGTATTTACTACTCCACAAAACAGTGCTACAAGTCCTACCGCTGCTCCAAAGCAAGGATCTAAACCTAAAAACTTACCTACAACACAACCAAAAGTCGCTCCTATAAAAAATGTTGGTACTATTTCTCCACCTTTATAACCCACACTTATAGTAATTGCTGTAAAAATCATTTTTAATAAAAATGCTTCTGGTTTAGCTGTACCATTCATAGCATTTAATATAACATCCATCCCTGCACCATTATAATCTCTTGTTCCAATAATAATTGTTAATAAAACTATTACTATTCCTCCTATAAACACACGTACATAAGCATTAGATATTATTTTTTTTGATATATTATTGCTTTTATGTAGCAGATTACAAAATATAATACTTACTACCGCACATAAGCTTCCAAGTATCATTACTTTAACTATATTTATCAATGATATTTCAGGAATTACATTTAAATTGAAACGAACTGGAGCAAGTCCAAAATAAATTGATATATAATATGCAGTAACAGAAGATACTATACATGGTATAAAAGCAGAATAATGTATTATACCTATACTTATTACTTCCATTGCAAAAAATGTTGCCGTAAGAGGAGTTCCAAACAATGCAGAAAACACACTACTCATTCCACATAATGTAATCAAATGCATATCCTTCTCGTCAAGACCTATAAGATTTCCAATTTGGGAACCTATACTCCCTCCAAGTTGTAAAGCTGCTCCTTCTCGTCCTGCAGATCCACCAAAAAGATGTGTAATTACAGTCCCTAAAAAAATAAGAGGAGCCATTAAAAAAGGTACTTTACCATCAGTTCTTATAGAATTAATAACTAGATTTGTTCCTGGATCTCCTTTCATTCCTTTCTTATACATAAATACTATTAACAATCCTCCAAAAGGAAGCAGATATAAAATCCATGAATGCTCTATTCTAGTTTTTGTTGCAAGCTCAACACTCAAATGAAAAATACTACCAACTGCACCACCAACAACACCTGTAATAATTGATATAATAATCCACTTAAAAAATACCCATAAATTCAATTGTACAATTCTTATTTTTCTTTTTACTTCTTCCAAATTAACCATAAAGTAAAATTCCTCTCTTTCCTTACTAAAATTTTATTTTATAGTTACTCAGTCATATTTTTAACTACTAAATGTCTCTTCATAATAATACTAATACAAAAAGACTCAGACTAATTAACTGTTCTATTTATACTATATGCTTAAATATCAGTCTTGAAACTTTTAATTATAAGAACATAAAAAAGACCATAAGATATTCTTATGGCCTGAAATTACTACTATCTATCAAAGCTTCTGTTGTTTCTTTGAGCTTTTCTAGCTTTTCTACATTCTGGACATCTAACTGGTTCGTTATCAAATCCTTTTTCTTTAAAGAATTCTTGTTCACCTACTGTAAATATGAATTCCTTACCACAATCTTTACATACTAAAGTCTTATCTTCCATTATAAAAATCCTCCTTATTTCAAAGATTAACCTGATACTTTAAACGATCTCTGAAACAGAGGCAAATTTACGAGTACTGATTAAATCTTGAATTATATTACACTTTTAGAATATCATACTTTATATTAAAATTCAACAAAATTGTTACAAATTAACCCTCAAATATAAGACCATTTTCAAGCTTTCCTGAATTCATGGAAACTATCCTATCACTTACATTTTTAGCAAAATCCATGTCATGAGTTATTATCATCATACTCATTCCTTTTTCACTTAAACTCTTAATTAAATTTGCAACTTCTCCAGTAAGTCCAGGGTCAAGAGCTGATGTTGGTTCATCAAAACAAATTATTTTTGGTTCTAAAACTAAAGCTCTCCCTATAGCCACTCTTTGTTTTTGTCCTCCTGATAATTCATATGGATAATTATCTTTTTTTTGATCTAATCCTAAAAAGCCTAAAGTCTCTTCTGCTTTTTCTATTGCTTCTTTTTTCGACATTCCAAGCACTCTCTGTGGTGCTTCAATTAGATTTTCTAAAACACTCATATGAGGGAATAAATTAAAATTCTGAAATACCAAGCCTATATCCTTTCGAATTTCCCTAAGTGTACTTTTATCTACATATCTTCCATTATCACATAATTTTTTCCCATTTATTTCAATGTCACCAGTATCACAATACTCCAGGGCATTTATACATCTTAAAAGTGTGGTTTTTCCACCACCAGAATGACCAACTACAACTAGTATTTCACCTTTTCCTATTTCAAGATTTACACCTTTTAAAACTTCTGTATTTCCAAAACTTTTTGTTATATTCCTAACCTTAAGCATATTAACCCCTCCTACTTATAATAGTCATATTTATATTCTAATTTTTTCAACAGCTTGCTCAATATTCCTATAACTATTAAGTAAACAGCACCTACTACCAAAAGAGGTAATAAAGAAACATCTCTATTTGATGCAATCTTTCCTACTTTAAGAAGTTCATCCATACCAACAATATAGACAAGAGACGTATCTTTAACCAATGTTGTTATTTCATTAGCTACTGGTGGAAGTACTGTTTTAAATGCCTGTGGTAATATTATTCTAAAGAAAGTATCTTTAGGTGTAATTCCTAAAACCTCTGCTGCTTCAATTTGACCTTCATCAATAGATTGTATACCAGCTCTGAAAATTTCACCAAAATAAGCTCCATAATTTAATGTAAATGCTATTATTGCCGATGGAAATCTGTCAAATGTAATACCCAACAATGGGAGACCAAAAAATATAACGATTATTTGAAGCAATAGAGGAGTACCTCTCATTATAAGAACATATGCCCCACTTATTTTACGTAATATTATAGATTTTGATGTTCTCATTAACCCTACAATTATTCCAAGTGGAATAGATAATACTAATGTCAATATAAAGATTTCTAATGTTACTTTTAACCCTTCCAACACTTGGGGCATTAATCCTAATAAATAATTCAAATTTACTCCTCCTCGCTCAATCTTAACAGAGATTTTTCACATTGTTATATTTAAATATTATTTAACAACTATATCTTCACCAAACCACTTTTTAGATATTTCAGCTGCTTGTCCATCTCCAACTACTTCACTTAATGCTTTGTTAAATGCTTCAACAAATTTTGTATCACCTTTTCTTATTCCAACACCATATTGTTCATCACCAAAATTTTCAGTTAAGATTTTATATTTTTCTTCTCCTCTTGCTTTAATATAGTATCTTGCTAAAATTTCATCTACAACTATTGCATCAAGTCTCTTTGCTTCTAAATCCATCAATGCTTGATTATTATCTTCAAAAGTTACTAAATTTCCGCCATCAAAAGTAGACATTATATCTCCATCAGCCTCTACTGCATCAACTGCTGTAGATTGATTCTGTGCCCCAACTTTCTTTCCTGCAAGATCAGCTTTTGAATTTATAGTCGAGTCCGCTAACGTTACGATAATCTGAGTATTATTTAAGTATGGTTTTGAAAATTCAACTTTTTCTTTTCTTTCATCATTTATAGAATATCCATTCCATATTAAATCAATATTTCCACCATTAAGTTCAGTTTCTTTCATACTCCAGTCAATAGCTTGAAATTTAACCTTTTTATTTAATTTTTCCCCAACTGCTTTTGCAAGATCTATATCAAACCCAACAAGTTCTCCGCTTTCGTCTTTAAATCCCATAGGTACAAACGTATCATCTAAACCAATAATAAGTTCATCCTTATCTAAAGTACTCCCTGAAGATGTTTTGCTTGAACTTCCACATCCTATTGCACTTACCCCCATAGCTACAACTATACCTACTACTGCTAAACCTTTTATTAACTTATTTACTTTCATTATTTTTCCCCCTTGCTTAATCGCTTTTTCTATTCATTACTTTACCACACTAAAGTAATATATTCAAGCATTTTTTTCATTTTCTTTACTATTTTATAATTTTTATTCCAAATTACTAATTTATTAAGCTAACTTTATAATTTTTTATTGTAATTTTTAAATTTTATCTTCATATAAGCATACTTTCATTTCTTTTAATAAATATATATGTATAAAACCATTGAATAATATAAAATACTATTCAATGGTTTTATGTTTTTTAACTATTCACCTAATCTATTTATTGTATTTTCAAGATTACTCATATGGGATTTTAATTGATCTACTGAATCACTAGCTTTTTCTTCATTTATAGGACTTTCTATATTATCCACTCTATCTTTTGTATCCTCTGTTTTTTCTTTAAGTTCATCAATTTTTTCATTTAACTCATCAATTTTATCTACTATCTCTTCACTTCTACCTTCGATATCTGCATTATCAATAGTATCTTTAAGTTCATCCATCTTATCATTAAGATCATCAATCATCTCTTGAGTATCACTATCAACCTCATCTAACTTACTACTCATCTCAGAAGGAGTTGTTTTTAGCTTATCCATTAATTCGGATACTTTTTCTGATTCAAATATCTCATCAACTTTGTCACCTGATGGTGCTTCATCGGTATTTTCATTAACTTTTATTATATAATCATCTTTTAAATCACATCCTGTTATAGAAAATGACATTGTTAGCACTATTCCCATTATAAACAAATTTCTTAATTTCATCATTTCACCTCAGCTATTTTTTGTACTGACAAGTATATATTAATACTTTTTTCTTCATTATGCAATTAAACAATAAAATAAAAATAGCAAGACTACTTACTTTAAATATAAGTAATCCTGCCAAAACTCATAAATATTTTATATAATGAAACTTTATAGTTTTATAAAGCCTCTTCCAATTCACCTGAAAACTCATCTTCAAAAACTTCTATATCAAATGCATTTTCCTGCTTTGCAACTATTGTTGTACAAACAGCATCCCCTGTTATATTTACAGCCGTTCTTGTCATGTCAAGAATTCTATCTATTCCCATTATTAATCCAATACCTTCAACTGGTAATCCTACTGAATTAAATACCATAGATAAAGTTATAAGTCCTACCCCTGGCACTCCAGCTGTTCCTATAGATGCCAATGTCGCTGTTAATATTACTGTAAGATATGCATTAAGTCCAAGTTCTATTCCAAATGCCTGGGATACAAATACAACCGCAACTCCTTGCATTATTGCAGTACCATCCATATTTATGGTTGCTCCAAGAGGAATTGTAAACGAAGAAATCTTTTCAGATACTCCTATTTTTTCTTTTAATGTTTCAATTGAAAGTGGTATTGTTGCATTAGATGTTGCTGTGGAAAATGCAAAGCTCATTACCGGTGCAAACTTCTTTAAGAATTTTCTTGGACTTAAGTTTGCAAACCCTTTAAGCATGGACATATAAGTCACAAGACATTGCACTGCCAACGCAAGCATTACTGCAAAAATATATTTTAGCATTGGTGTAAATGCATTCCACCCTATAGTTGAAAAAGTAGTAGCTATCAGACAAAAAACTCCAATTGGAGCTGCTTTCATAACTATCATTGTCATCTTCATCATAATTTCATTACATTGTTCAAAAAATTTCCCAACCAATTCGGTTTTCTTTCCAAGTGTAGCTAGTATTATTCCAATTAATATAGCAAACACTATTATCTGAAGCATGTTTCCACTTGACAATGCTTCCACTGGATTGGTAGGTATTATGTCTAAAAGTACATCTGCTAATGGTTTAGACTCTGCTACCTTTGTTTCTGCTATTTGAATACTAGACATATCAAGTCCTATTCCTGGATTTATTATTTTCCCAATACCAATTGCTATTGAAATAGCAAGTGCTGTAGTAACTATATAAAATCCCATAGTCTTTATACCAACTCTACCAAGCTTTTTAGTATCTCCAATAGCCATACTTCCGCACACTAGTGAACAGAACACTAACGGAACCACTAGCATCTGCATTGCTCTTAAAAATCCCTTACCTAAAACCTTAAATACTCCATTAATTAAGAATTCATCTCTTATAGTACCTGCTGGAACAAATTTATATAGAAAAATTCCACATAATGCCCCTAATATTAATCCAATAAATACTTTTGTAGTCAAACCTATTTTTTTTTTCATTTATTCGCCCCCATATTTATAAAATGCAATTTATTTTTATTTTCCTGCAATTGATAATATATTTATACCATATGATTTAATTTTTTACAATACATTTTTCATTACAATATCATGACTAGAGTCATCTATAAGTATAAAACGCTTTGTTTTTTATCATTTTTTTTGCAATAATATATTAATTTACCTTCATTTTATAATATTAATATAGTGCTTTGTAAAAACTAACTATATCATTCAAACAAAAATAAACTGGTGTACCCTTCTGTACACCAGTTTATCTTTATCTTCTACTGATTATTTTTTTATATCCTTTAAAGTATCAGCTATTGCTGCAATGCTTCCCAATGATGATAATGTTTCATTTGGTAAAATAAGCTTATTTGCTGGATTGTTAGCCATTTCTTTAAGTGCTTCAACCTGCTTTAATGCAATAACTCTTTCATCTGTTCCTGATTCAATTATTGCTTGATTTACTTTCATTATTGCTTGTGCTTCAGCTATTGCTATTTGTTCTATAGCTTTAGCTTTACCTTCTGCCTCTAAAAGTTGTGATTCTCTAAGACCTTCAGCTCTTCTTATATTAGCTTCTTTTTCTGCTTCTGCCTTTAATATTTGAGATCTTTTTTCACCTTCAGCTTTTTCAACCTGAGATTGTCTTAAACCTTCAGCTTGAAGTATCATTGCTCTTTTATCTCTTTCTGCTTTCATTTGTTTTTCCATAGCTTGTTGTATTTCTGCAGGTGGTATTATGTTCTTTATTTCTACTGATAATATTTTTATTCCATAAGCATCTGTTATTTCATCAATTATACTTAAAAGATCCTGATTTATCTTATCTCTACCAGATAAAACTTCATCTAATGACATATTACCAAGAATATTTCTTATATTTGTTGTTGCTGAATAAACAATACCTGATTTATAATCCTCTATGTTATAAACAGCATCTTTTGCATTTATAACCTTAAAGAATATTACGTTGTCAACACTTAATTTTACATTATCACGAGTTATTATATTTTGTGGTGGTACATCTAATATCTGCTGTTTAGTAGATATCTTTCTTCTTACATAATCAACAAATGGAATTATAAAATGCCATCCTGGTTCTAAAACTCTGTCAAACTGTCCAAATCTTTCAACAACATATAAATACCCCGTATTTACTATTTTTATTGATGATAGTATTACAATAACTGCTATAAGTAATATAATTCCTAAAAGTATCGTTAAAATCATTTTTTATTCCTCCTCAACCTTTTTAATTAATAATTTAATGCCTTCTATTCCTGTAATGATAAATTCTTCACCCTGTTTAATGTCCACACCTGTATTAACCGCTGTCCAATATTCACCATTAACTTTAATCTGAGCTTTATTGCTTATTTCCTTTTCTGCTTTAATAACTTTACCTATATACGTTTCTTCCATTCGAAGTGTTTTGGTAAATCCTTTTTTAAACTTTTTCTTTAACCATGGATATCCCACTGACATTGATATTATGTTTATAACTGCAAAAACTATTACCTGCATTGCAATACTCATACCCAAAGATGCGCATATGGCTGCAGCTATGGACCCTGCACTAAGCAATACAAAACAAAAACTACTTGATAATATATCTATTACAAATGATCCTATTGCTATGAGTATCCATAAAATTATTGCTCCCATGTTTATCCCCTCCTTTTACTTATTATACTTCTTTTTGCTTTTTCTTAGTATATTTTTTCCACAATTTAATTATATGTTATTATTAATTATTTTTCAAGTTATTTTATATCCCTAAATATAGTATAAAATAACTCTTTTCTCGTTTTACTGTATTTAAATTGTCCAATCTTCTTTTTCCTTGGTTTACCTATGATTTTTAATACTACTCATATTTATCATCATTAGATTACTAGAAAAGTTCACTCTTTTTAAATATCGACCAAAAATTTAAACATCTACATCTTTAAAAGCTTATGTTGACGCTATCTATTAAAAATATTAATATTAAAATGAAAAAGAATACTATTTTTCATTTAATATATCAAATAAATATTTTTTCTTGTTTACATCTTTGATTAAAGACTTTTTTTACTAAATAGGATATATTTTTTCTATCTGAGTAAAACTAAACTTATAAATAAATTGATAATTAAATCAAAGCGAAAAGTTAGTATGTATAAATATAAGGAGTGATCTTATGGATTTTATAAAAGTAGCATCTGCTTGCCCAAATACCCGCGTAAGTGATGTAGACTATAACATTGAAAACATTTTAAAATGTATTACAGAAGCAAATGAGAAAGGATGTAAATTTATAGTTTTTCCAGAATTATCTGTTACATCTTACACTTGTGGTGATTTATTTCTACAGGAACACCTTTTAAATAAGTCTTATGAAGGAATAAAAAATTTACTACATAATACTAGCAATTTGGATATGCTTATAGCAGTAGGTGCTCCCCTTATTTCTGGTAGTATCTTATATAACTGTGCCTATATTCTTTTCAAAGGAAAAGTTCTTGGAATAGTTCCAAAATCATACATTCCTAATTATAGTGAATTTTACGAAAAAAGATGGTTTACCGAAGGAATATCTATAACAAATCAAAAAGTTAACCTTCCTTTTCAAAAAGAAATTCCCTTTGGTGTTGATTTAATATTTTCTTCAAACCTAGGAAATTTTGCAGTAGAAATTTGTGAAGATTTATGGGTTACAATACCACCAAGTTCATATCTTGCTCTTATGGGTGCTCATATTATCGGTAATCTATCTGCCTCAAACGAATTAGTAAGCAAAGCTGATTACAGACGAAATTTAATTTCCAACCAAAGTGCACGTTCAATATGTAGTTACATATATTCTTCTGCTGGTGTTCACGAATCTACAACTGATGTACTTTTCAGTGGACATCTCATTATAAGTGAAAACGGCTCTTTATTAAGTGAAAATAAAAGATTTCAAAGAGATAATGAAATAATCTATAGTTATGTAGATGTATTTAAACTAAAAGCTGAAAGAATGAAAAATTTAAGTTTCAGAGATGCCTCAATTTTCTTAAATAAAACTCCTTCAATGATAAATTTTCAATTTACAAATACTGAAATAAAAGGTTTTGATAGATTTATTGACAAACATCCTTTTGTTCCATCATCTGAAGAAGAAAGAGATTTAAGATGCCGAGAAATATTCAATATACAAGCTTCAAGCCTTGCTAAAAGATTAGAACATACTCATTCACAAAAAGCTGTTGTAGGAATATCAGGAGGTCTGGATTCAACATTAGCCCTCCTTGTAATAGTTAAAACTTTTGAACTTTTAAATCTAGACAAAAAGAATATAGTAACAATAACAATGCCAGGTTTTGGAACAACAGACAGAACATATAATAATGCCTTGGATTTATGCCGCGAACTTGGAACTGATTTAAGAGAAATAAACATTGTAAAAGCATCACTACAACATTTTGAAGATATAGGACATGATAAAAATATTCATGATGTAACATATGAAAATGTTCAAGCAAGAGAAAGAACTCAAATATTAATGGATTTAGCAAACAAAGAAAAAGGTCTTTTAATTGGTACTGGTGATTTATCTGAATTAGCTTTAGGCTGGTGTACTTATAACGGAGATCATATGTCTATGTATTCAGTTAATCCATCAATACCTAAAACACTTGTAAGATACCTTGTAAGATATGTTGCTCAAAATGAATCTAACGAAATAGTAAGTAACACATTAATGGATATACTTGATACTCCTGTAAGTCCAGAATTACTTCCTAAAGACTCAAATGGCCAAATATCTCAAAAAACAGAAGATATAGTTGGCCCATATGAACTTCATGATTTCTTCTTATATCATTTTATAAAACATGGTTCTACAAAAGAAAGAATAGCATTTCTTGCAGAGCATGCATTTAAAGATGATTATTCAAAAGAGGAAATTGGTAAATGGCTTGACAAATTCATGTTCCGATTCTTCACTCAGCAATTCAAAAGAAGTGCTCTTCCTGACGGACCAAAAGTGGGAAGTATTTCCTTAAGTCCAAGAGGAGATTTCAGAATGCCTTCTGATGCACAACCTTGGAATTAACACTAATTCTTTAAGTAAAACTTAATTTCATCTAGATTAAATACTAATCTGAATGTTAGTTGTCTTATAACATAAACTAGCTCTATCTACAGATTATATTAAATAGAATAATTTTATATAAGCCTAATTTAGAAGCTGATTAATAATACTATATTATTAATCAGTTTTTTAAATTACTCATTTTCATCAATAAAAGTACATTTATATCTCAAAATGTTAAATATCACAACGTTTTATTATTAATATTTTAAAACTTTATCACTTTTTATAATGAATTGTAGAATTTTCTTCCGAGTAGTGCTAAAATAGATTGTATCGAATTATTTGGCAATAAGCCTAAAGATATGGAGGAATGAAAATGGGGAAAAAAGCTGATATAGACTGGAGTAAATTAGGATTTGACTACATAAAGACAGATTATCGTTATGTTTCAGTCTGGAAAGATGGGAAATGGGATGAAGGTACACTTACAACAGATAATACTCTTCATATAAGCGAAGCATCACCTGTTCTTCATTATGGACAAAGTTGTTTTGAAGGATTAAAAGCATATACTACAAAAGAAGGGAAAATCCAATTATTCAGACCTGATAGAAATGCTGCACGTATGAATGAAAGTTGTGATAAACTTCTTATGCCATATGTACCTGAAGAAAAATTTATAGATGCATGTATGCAAGTTGTAAAAGCTAATGAAAAGTATGTACCACCTTATGGTACTGGTGCTACTCTATATATAAGACCAGTCTTAATTGGAGTTGGAGATAATATAGGAGTAAAACCAGCTTCAGAATACATATTTTCTGTATTCTGTATGCCAGTTGGCCCTTACTTCTCTGGCGGATTAAAACCATGTAAATTTGTAGTTCAAGATGAATTTGACAGAGCTGCTCCACATGGAACTGGTAAACAAAAAGTTGGAGGCAATTACGCTGCTTCTCTACAAGCTCATAAAAAAGCAGCTGAAGATGGATACGCTGATTGTATTTACTTAGATCCAGCAACTCATACAAAAATCGATGAAGTTGGTGCTGCAAACTTTATAGGAATAACTAAAAACGGTGAATTTATAACACCTAAATCATCATCAATTTTACCTAGTATAACAAAATACTCTTTATTATATATAGCTGAACATTATTTAAAAATGCCTGTATTTGAAAGAGAAGTTTTTGTAGATAAACTTGATGAATTTGCAGAAGCTGGTGCATGTGGTACTGCTGCTGTTATCACTCCTATCGGAGCTATTGATTACAAAGGTGAAAGATTTATATTCCACAGTGAAACTGAAGTAGGACCAACAATCAAAAAACTATATGATATTCTTTACGGAATTCAAATGGGTGATGTTGAAGCTCCAGAGGGATGGATTTACGAAGTAAAATAATAAACTAAACAGAAACCAGTTCTATTATTAATATTGAACTGGTTTTTTGTTTTAAAAAATCTTATAAATTCTCAATTATAGCTTCATTTATACGCTCTTTAGGTACAAATCCTACTATTTCATCAACTACTCTTCCATTCTTAAAAAAAATCAACATAGGTATACTTCTTATTCCATATCTCTTTACAACCTTAGGACTTTCATCAACATCTATTTTTACAATTCTAACATCTTTATTTTCATTAGATATTTTTTCTAAAACAGGAGATAACATTTTACATGGTCCACACCATTTTGCTGAAAAATCTACAATAACAAGTCCAGATGATTTTAATACTTCATGAACAAAATTTTCTTCATTTATGTGTGCTATCATAACTTCACCTCAAACTAATAAGACTCCTACATTAATTAATCTTAAATTAATATTGAAATCATAGTATTTATTTTTTCTCATGATATTATTATATTCACTACATTAAGTTTTTGTTCACCTCCATATACTCTTAAACTTCAAATTCTATAAATTCTCTACAAAATAAATATAAGCATACAGTAAATTTACTGCATGCTCATATATTTAAAATGATGATATTTTATGTAGTGTACTATACTCACCACCAGATTCTATCAGTTCATCATGGGGACCTTTTTCTATTATACCATTATTACCCATAACAACAATTTCATCAGCATTTTTTATTGTAGATAATCTATGTGCTACAACAATTGTTGTTCTTCCTTGACATAGTTTTTCTAATGATTCTTGAATTATTTTTTCTGTAACATTATCAAGTGCTGATGTAGCCTCATCTAGTATAAGTATTGATGGATTTTTTAAGAATACTCTTGCAATAGATATTCTTTGTTTCTGCCCTCCTGAAAGTTTTACACCTCTTTCACCTATATATGTATCATATCCTTCAGGAAGGCTTTTTATAAATTCATGTATATTAGCCATTTTAGCTGCTTTTATAAGTTCTTCATCAGTTGCATTACTTTTTCCATAAAGAATATTTTCTTTTATTGTACCAGTAAATAAAAATACTTCCTGTTGTACTATTCCTATATTACTCCTAAGAGAGTTAGCTTTAACATCATAAATACTCTTACCATCAATTAAGATGTCTCCACTATCAATTTCATAAAATCTAGGAATAAGATTACAAAATGTAGTTTTCCCTCCACCAGAAGCACCTACTAATGCCAGCATCTTTCCTTTTTCAATTTTTATAGAAATATCTTTCAATACCTGCTTACCTTCATAGCTGAAATCAACATTTTTAAATTCTATTTCTCCTTCTACATCTTTTAACTCTGTGGCGTCTTCTTTATCAGTCTCAGCTTCATGATTCATTATTTCCATATATCGCTGAAATCCTGTTATTCCATTTTGGAATTGTTCCATAAAGTCTATAAGTTTTTTTATTGGCTGAGTGAACATTTTTATAAAAAGCATATACGCCATAAAATCACCTATATCTATTATTCCTTTAAAGGTAAACAATCCCCCTCCAATAAGTCCTACATAGTTTAAGATATCTAAACCAAATCCGGAACCTGAAAAATATTCTGCCATAACCTTATAAGATTTTTTTCTAGCATTCATGAATTTTTCATTGCCCTCTTCAAATTTTTCTTCTTCTGATTTATGACTTACAAAAGCCTTTGATATCTTTATTCCTGATATACTATTTTCAAGAGCTGCATTAACAGCACCTGTTTCTACTTTTGTATTCATAAATGCATCATTCATTTTCTTTCTTTCAAATATAGTAAATATAACTATAAATGGTATAAAAGCAAAAATTAGAATTGTAAGTGGTATGTTTATATTGCATAAAATTATAAATGAACCTATAAGCATTACAATAGATATAAATAAATCTTCTGGACCATGATGAGCAAGTTCTGAAATTTCCATAAGATCATTTATTATTCTGGACATTATATCTCCAGTTTTATTATTATCAAAATAGCTGTTTGGAAGTTTTTGAAGATGTTTAAACACATCTCTTCTCATATCTCCCTGCATTTTCACTCCAATAACATGTCCAAAGTACTGCATAAAATATCCACATGCAGCCTTAATTATAAAAATAATAATAAGAACAACTGCAAACATTCCTATCATCTTTAAATTTTTATTAGGTATAGAATCATTAAGAAGGTCTCTTGTCATCATTGGATATACCAAATCACACATAGAAGCTATAAATGCAGCAATAAGGTCCAAAACAAAAAGACTCCTGTATGGTTTATAAAATGAAATAAATTTTTTTAACATTTTTTCTCCTTTTCATATGAATAAAAATCAAATAGCTTGTATATAATTTAAAATACGATACATAATTTTTAATATACAAGGCGGTGTCAAGTATGATAAAAAAAACTTTTAACTATGTTAATATGTTATTCGCTGTGTCATTATCAATATTTTCACTTAACATAATAGCAAGCAGTTTAAATCCAAACAAATATTTCCCTCTTATATTTGTTTGTCTAGGATTCTCTAATACACTTCTTGGAATTAATCTACTAAATAATCATAAGAAAATTTTAAGCTTTTGCAGTTTTATACTAGCAGCTTTTATGTTTATAACTGTTGGCAGCAAAATAATATTTTCATAAAACATTACTATTATAAGCTACACTCAAACTTATTTAAATATAAAGTTGTTATTTATTTTATAATAGCTTCATTATTTTATTCTTCTCATTTTGTAAATCCGACCTAAAAACACCTTTAACACACACAGGACGTCCACCAAATACAATAATATTTCCTTTAAAATATATAGCTTCATCTAAGTCATGAGTTACTAAAATAACCATTCGATTTTCTTTCTTTAAAATTTCTATAAATTCATCTATTATTATATATTTAATCTTATAATCTAATGATTTAAAAGGTTCATCCATAAGTATTATTTTGGATGGTTTTCCGAAGGCCCTTGCAATATTAACCCTCTGCTTCATGCCTCCGCTAAGTTCATGAGGATATTTATCTTCTATTCCATCTATTCCTACAAGATTTAATACTTTATAAACTCTTTTATTTAGCTCATCTTTTTCACTATATTGCTTTAATGCAATCTCAAGATTTTCTTTTATTGTAAGCCATGGTATTAATCTATCTTCCTGAAATACATAACTTATATCTTTTTTAGTAATCCCATTAATCTCACAATTTTCAAACTGAACAAATCCTGCTATTATATTTAAAAGGGTTGTCTTTCCGCATCCCGATTCTCCAACAATACAATTTACTTTATCATCATAAAATTCAATACTAAAATTATCAAATATCTTATCATTCCCATATACTTTATTTAAATTTTTAATGCTTATCTTCATTTAACCACCTATATGTTGTTTTATTTAGTTTTATATTAATCATTTCAAAAACTAAGGATATAAGAACTATTATTAATATCCAAGCAAAAATTCCGGTTGTATTAAAATTAACCTTTTCAAGTTGAATCTGAGATCCTATTCCATATTTAGGTTGACCATGAACTTCTCCTGCTATAACTACCTTAAATGTTAATGAAAGAGTAGATACAAATATGTTCATAATATAAAATTTTATTGTTGGCAAATATATTTTTCTTATCTTATCAAAAATACATACTTCGTAAATAACTGTCATTTCCATTATTTTAGTATCAATCTTAGTTAAACTATTCTGAATTCCTTCGTAGAGTATTGGAAATATAATCGCAAACCCAACTATAAAGGGTGCACTATCTTTATCGAACCACACTAATGCTAAAACAACAAGAACAAGTGTAGGTATAGTCTTTACAAAAGAATTTAAAGGCGCTATAAGATATTTAAAAAAGGGATACACTGATGAGAGTATCCCTAAAAATACTGATAAAACTAATGCACATAAATAACTTATTAATGTTCTCATAAAACTGCTACTTACATACATATAAAAACTTTTATCTTTTACTAAATTCAATAATTCCTTCAGAATACATTCTATTCTTGGAAGATAAATATCATTGTTTATAATTAATGCCATTACTTCCCATAATACCAAAAATAATACACATGAAAATAAAGTATATTTACTTTTCCATGAATATTTTATCATCTGGTATATTTCCTCCTATTGTCTTAGGTTCTAATTGATTTAGTTTATTAAAATAAGTCTTGTATTCATTGTAACAATCTTTTATTCCAACATATTTTATATTTGATCTACTAATTGCTTTAATTATTATAGGCTTCTTAGCTGAAACTCCAATTTCTTCACAATATTCTCCTAGTAAGTTCTTCTCTTCATATATCCATCTACAACTCTCATCAACTCTATCTAAAACTTCATTAACAAATTCTTTATTATTATTTACTAAATCACTTTTTACTATTATAGTAGCTTGTGGATACCCATATTCTGAATTATTTAAACTCTTCCATTCATCATTTAGGTTCATTATTGTTTTAAAGTTTTCATTTTTTTCTTGAACAGTTGATAATGCCGGTTCTGGAATCACAGCATACTGTGCTTTACCAGATAATATTATTGGTGCAAGTTCTGTAACCCCATCAACATAACTAAAATTAATATCACTGTCTGTATTAATTCCCTTGTCATTAAGTATGCATTTTGTAATTATATCTGGAGTTAATCCCTTTCCAATGTTATATACTTCTTTTCCTTTTAATTCTTCTATAGATGTTACCTGTGGATCTGAAGAACCTATATAAAATGATCCCCATCCAACTGTTCCTGCTATTACATATTGTTTATTCTTATTATATGCTGTAGCTGCTAAATTTGAAGGAACTATTGCTATATCCGGCTCACCTTTCATTACACTTGTGGCAAGTGTATCTGAACTTTGTTCAATACTATAGTCTATATTATATTTTTCATCTATTTGTGGTTTTTCTTTTATCATTTTTGCTATTGAAATAGCTGGAAGTCCATCGGGAACTACAAATTTTATTTCACTTGCTTCTTGAACTCCACTATTATCATCTTTTAAAGGAGCATTTCCACATGATATAAACATAAATGTACTAATAACAGAAATCAAAATTAATGTCAGTTTCTTTTTCATAATTACCACCTCTATTAAATACTTTTTTAATCTAAATACAATAAAACATACACTCTTTATTTATGCATATTTACCACTTTTTATAATATCACAACATATAAAAAAGACAAAGTTTATACTTTCACAATCTGAATTGCATAAGTATAATTTAAATTAACTTTATAACTATTATTTTTATAATTCCTGTAAAGCTTCGTAAATTAAACTCAAAAAAACTACTAAATTAAATTCAAATTTAGTAGTTTTTATATTATCTATATATATCAACAATCATGCCCTGTATTTCATCAACTGCTGCAACAATATTTATATTATCCTTTTCATCTGACAATAAAGCCTGCGTAAGTTCTTCAAGCTTATTGTCTATGGTGTCTATTGTAACATAATATTGTGTCTGCCAGAAGCTAATATCTTTTTTTGTCTCATACATAAATTCAAGTATAGACTCAAGATATTCTTTAATCATCTTTTTATACATAACAACATCAACATATGTTTTTGTCGTTATTAATCTTGATCCTCTTTTCTTAATATCCTCAATCATCTTATTAAGCTGCTCTTCAGATTTCTTCTGTCTCTGTTGATTAAAGCTTTGTGAAAAATCCTTTTTTCCTGTAGTTACTTTTCTTTCGCTAGCTACAGTACCTCTTCGTACTCTTCCTATCTCCATTCATATTCGTTCCTTTCAATCTGATATAATAAATTATATCAAACAACTTAACTATAAACTAGGATATTTTTTGTTTTAAATGATTTCTATCTAAATATTTGGGGAATTCTAAAAAAAAGATTACCTATTTCAAACTCCTCTTTTTTTGTATTTCGAAGAACTTCCTCATAAGGTTTATATATTATTCTTTCATTTCTAATATTCTCTTTATCCAGACTTCTTAAAGAATCAAAAATAGATTGAACATTTAACATTCCATATCCCCACTCTTTATTAGGATACATGTCTCCTGGTCTCATTTTTGCTCCCCTAGTTATATAACTTATCATTTTTTGAGTACGAATATTTGGCATATTTTCATCAACTATTGCCCATTGAAGTATTAATGCACAACAACCTGCCAATATAGATGTGGCTACTGATGAACCTGATGCAGTAGCAATTCCTCCACCAGGTTTAGTAACTAATGCATTAACTGCACCAGTTGCTACATCTGGTTTTATTCTTCCGTCACGTGTATAACCTCTTCCAGATGATACTACAGTTGAATTGTTATCTTGATTATAATATGCTGTAGTAATCACTCCCTTTGAAGTCCCTGGTATACTTAATGTTGTATACTGGCTAGGATTAAAAAATCTCGTATCATTATCCAGTAATTCTCTTTGTGGTAGCCATGACCAATACCTACCATCAACAATATAGTCCCCATACAATCTAAATTCCCAATTTCCTTCGATTACATTTTTCATTCTTATTGCAATTATTTCATCCCCTGTATTTTCATCTGGAATAAAGTAATTTATATTTACAATAGTACCTTCATATAAAAATTTATAATTTTTTAGTTGACTTTGTTTAGGATCAACTTTTTCTAATATTTCTCCTGATGGAGATATAATCCCAATAGAAACACGATCAGGTCTCATAAAAAATATTTCAAAATTTAAATCCATTTGACTCTTTCCAACTTTTACTTCAATGCTTCTTACTTCTCCAGTCTTTTCAAATTTGCTTTCAGTATGAACTTGTGTATCACCTTGATTTCCTGTTCCAACGACAGGAACAACTCCATTTTTTTTGCCATGTGCTTCTAGAATATTTTCAAGTTCATTTGTTCCATCATGTCCTCCTGTATTAGTTCCTAGTGGAAGATAAATCACTAACGGCATATTTAACTCTTTGGCTAATTCACCTAAATATCTAACTGCAGACATAGTAAATACACTGTCATAGACTGCTTTTTTCTCAGATGGTACACCTGCATATGACAAAGTAACTTTATTAGCTTCTTTTAATTTCACAACTGCAAATTTACATCCTGGAGCTGCTCCAAGGAGATCTGGATTTTTTCCTCTTCCTCCAATCAAACCTGCACTCATAGTCCCATGTCCATAATCATCTTTACTCGGTACAATAGTATATGGATCACCACCTGATAAATATAATCTTATTGCGCTATTTATTTCATCTTCTAAATATTCTGTGCCAAATTTCAATCCATATATTTCTTTATCTCCTTGTATTGTCTGATCCCATATTCTTACTATCCTTGTTGTATTATCTTCATACATAAATTCTTCATTCAAATAATCTATTCCTGTATCAATTATTCCTACAAGCACATCTCTTCCACTCAAATTGAAATGAGGATTGCTTTTAAAAACTTCCGCACCACTAGATTCTATTGGTGATAAAGTACTTAACGTATATACTGCAGGAATAAGTATCGGCACTATTTCTTGAACATAAGGGAATAATTCAGATATTTTATTAAATGGAAGTATAGCTATTGCAAATGATTCAGTAAGTGCTACTGAAGATGCATCTTTTATATTATCATTGATCTTTCTCAGATTTTCTATACCCGTATACTGAATTATTAAGCCTATAAAGTCTGTATTGTAATGCTCATCATCCATTTCTTGAATCGCTTTATTTATATCTTCACTTGCAATTTTTTTTACACTACTTATATCTTTAACATTATCACTTTCTCCATCTCTAAATTTCATTCTAATTATAGAATTTATTTCATCTTCTATGAGCTTAAAAGTATTAAATGCACATACCTCTCCATATCCCCATGTATTATTAGGATAATTTAAATTAACTCTCTTCCTCTTAGCTCCCTTAACAAGATAATATTTTAATCTTTGCCCAAACAAATATGGATCATTTCCTTTTATTATTCCCCATTCCATAAGTAATGCACAAATTCCAGCTACCTGAGGAGCAGCCATTGATGTTCCTGTTTTATTATCATACCCGCCGCCAGGTAATGGTCCAGATATATTTTGTCCTGGTGCAACAAGATCAGGTCTTATTGTATATGGATTATTTTCTGCACCTCTTCCACTAAAAGACGAAATATCATCTGTTATATTATTATAACTTCCTACTGCAATTATATTTTCAACTGTTGCTGGAATGCCTAGTGTATTGCTTGTTAATGGTTCTAAAAACTTTGTACTAGTGTTGAGACCTTCTGATACTGGAAGCCATAATGAATAGTCTCCATCATATTCATTATTAAGTTCAATCTCCATTTTCCATATACCTTCAGCAAGATACGCTGATCTTGCTGATATTATTATTTGAATTTCATTATCTAATTCAAATGGCTTAGGTCCTGCCACATAAATATCCAATCTATCTTTTCCTATATTAGTTCTAAAATACCCCTCATTCAATTTTATTAATCCACTGCTTTGACCTGATGAATTTACTATATTAATTGAAATTTCCGGTAAAATAGATTTATAAAAATTAATAACTATGGCTTTTTCATCACTTGCAATATTAAATGTTTTAAATTTATTTCCTTTAAATGTACCACCTGTATGATGTCCAGCATCCCCTTCATTTCCAGCTGCAATTGCAATAGTTATACGTTCTAAATTTGCTATTGTTTTTATATACTGCTCTAAAAGGCTGCTTCCATTATGTGCACCATTATTTGTGCTAAGACTCATATTTATTACTAAGGGCATATTTAATTCTTTACTTTTATCAATTAAAAATTTAAATCCTCTCATAATTTGTGAACTTAATGTCCTAACACCTCTTGCAGATTTTACCATAGCAATAGAGGCTTCTGGTGCTGCACCTTTATATTTTAAATTTATTTTTCCTCCTCCGCACGCAATTCCAACAACATGTGACCCATGACCTGTACTATCAATTGAATTTACAATTGCATATGGATCTGGTGCTTTTATAGCTTCGTTAATCATCTGTTTATCATATATTTTTTTACCTGCACTTAAATCATATATATATTCAATTCTAGTACTTCCTTCATTATTCATAAAAGCCGGATGCATATAATCTATTCCTGAATCTATAAATCCAATTAATATACCTTTTCCAGATACATTGTATGTAGATACTGCATTAGGAATACACGATGCTATATTGCTTTCTAGAGCTGATTCATATAAATTTTTAGGTAATTCTATATATTGAATACTCCTGCTTTTTGAAATCATCATCAATTTATCTAGGCCTATATTAACTAATCCAAAATTAAACCCTAAATCTTCAAAATTACCGTTTAAACCTTCAACCATCAGTTTTACATTTTCTGGTTCATCTCTATACAAAATTATAAGTTCAATAGTATTGTTTTCTTCTATTGCAAAATCTAAATTATCTAGTATCTCTTTAGGTACATTAGTTAATAATCCTATTGATGCATCTACATATTTTTCAGATGTATTTTCTCTAAATAACATTTACAAGATTCACATCCTTAAATTACTACTTTTATATACTATGTATATAAAACATAAAAATGTCACTTTAACATTACTATATTACTCATTTTAGCTGTGTAATATTTTTTTCATTAGTCAACATAAATTTCAACAAATTTATTAGAATATTACACTAATTTTCATTTTTATTTTTATAATTTTGTACAAAGATTGATTATATATTTTTTTATGATTGAAATGAAAAAATGTTTGTACTAAAATTTATGTAACAACTAGATTTGAGGAGGTATTGAGATGATAGTAAGATGTATAGATGATACTCTTTGTTCTACTTTACAATTAAATAAAGAATACGTGGTTATTGAAGAGGCACCTGAATATTATGTAATTTTAGATGATAAAAAAGAAGAAACAATATGTAAGAAATCTAGATTTCAAATAATTGAAGATGGTGAAATTGCTAAAAAAGCAAAAGCCACTATTACAGAATTAACTTATCAAATAGAAAACGATTTTTCTGATATCAAAAGCTTTAATATCAGAAAAAACTCAAAAGGTGAAATCAAAGAAATTTCAATCAAATTTAAATATGAATAGTAATAAGCCAGTACATTTAAGTACTGGCTTATTACTATTTATATTTGATTATTCAACCAAAGATATCATTAACTCTATTAATTGTCTAATATATTTATATTATACTCTTCAAGCCACATATTTACTTGAATTAAATATGCAATAAGTTGTGGACCTGTCATTAGTTGACCATACCAAGGCGCCTTATATGAAGTACCTCTTGTATCTATTATTTCTCTTACAACCTTATCATCTATAATTTCATGAATTGGTGAAGATTTTTTATCCAAAATACCTGTAAGTTCTCTGCACACAATATCTGTATAGACAGGATTATGTGTCTTTGGATATGGACTCTTTTTTCTATAAATTATTTCATCTGGAAGTATTCCTTCCATTGCTGCTCTTAAAAGACCTTTTTCTCTGCCTTTATATAATAATATATCAGAAGGCATATTAAATGCATATTCAACAAGTCTTATATCTGCAAATGGAACTCTGACTTCCAAACTATTATACATACTAACTCTATCAGTTCTATTTAATAAATTTACCATGAACCATTTCAAATTCAAATAAGATATTTCTTTTAATCTATAATCTCTTTTACTTTCATTTTCCAAGTGAGGAACTTTACTCAATGATTTTTCATACTGTGATCTAACAAGTTCTTTTATAGGCATGTTTTTCAACTTATCATTTACTATTTCAATTCTATTGTTTACAAATCTTGACCATGGGAAAGTGTCAAGATAAAACATTTCATCTCTTGTAAACCAAGGATATCCTCCAAAAATTTCATCTGCACATTCTCCTGAAAGTCCTACAACAAAGTCTTTTCTTATTTCTTTACAAAAAAGTAAAAGTGACGAATCGATATCTGCCATTCCTGGAAGGTCCCTAGAAATCATTGATTCCTTTAATGCTTCTGCTAAATCTGAATGATTTAACACAACCTTTCTATGATCACTGCCAATAAATTTTGACATTTCTTCTGCATAATGTTCATCGGATGTTGGTTGAAATAGTGATTTTTTAAAGTATTTATCATTATCTTCATAATCTATTGAATAAGTTATAAGCTGTTTTCCTCTTTTTTTAAATTCACTTGCTGATATTGCTGATATTGCTGAGGAATCCAATCCCCCTGATAAAAATGTACATACTGGTACATCTCCTACAAGCTGCCTTATTATTGCATTTGTAATTAATTCTCTTGTATGTGCTATAGCCTCTTGTGCTGTTTCTTTAAATTCTTCGGCCTTTAAAGTCCAATACTCCCATTTTTTTATATTATTATCTCTTGATATAAGCATACAATTTGCAGGTGCTATTTCTTTTATATTCTTAAAAACACCACTACCTGGTATTACAGCCGGGCCAAGTCCAAATATTTCTGTAATGCTTTCTTTATCAATTTCAGCCTTTACATCAGGATGTGCTAAAACAGTTTTTATTTCTGATCCAAATATAACTGTATTATTTACAATTGTATAAAACAATGGTTTTACACCCATCTGGTCTCTTGCTAAAAATACCTCTTTATTGTATTCATCATATACTGCAAATGCAAAAATTCCAATTAATTTATTGACACAATCTTTTCCCCATTCAATGTAAGAAGTCAAAAGTACCTCTGTATCTGAATAAGAATCAAAATCATGTCCACATTTTTTTAATTCAGCTCTTAAATCATCGGTATTATATAACTCACCATTATATATCAAAGTATATTTTCTGCCTTCTATAATTTTTATCATAGGCTGAATTCCGCCTTCTGGATCTACAACAATAAGTCTTCTATGTCCTAAAAGTACATTTTCAGATATATATATACCTTCAGAATCAGGTCCTCTTTTAGTAAGAGTTTTTGTCATTTTTTCTAATATATTTTTATTCTTTATTATATTTTCATTAAAATTAACTAATCCTGCAATTCCACACATTTATTTTCCCTCAGATATTATTCACATTAATAAAATATGATTTTATTTTAATGTTGTGATTAAACTTATCAAATATTATCAGCAATAAACCTATAATTAAATAATAATTTCTAATTCTTTAATGTATACATTAACATCAAGTATCACATACTAATATTGCATTATTTTGTATTATTATGATTAAAATTATCATTGATAATACATCTATAGTACAGAGTACAATTTATTGTGAAAGGAGGTTGTTACTAAGTTTATATACTTAAGTAACTGTGATAAATGTTAAAAGTAACAGCTAATTATACAAAAAATATTGAACTTATTCATTCTCATCTGGCTGTAGATAAAAGTTTTGATATTGTTGAACGTAAATTGGTAGTTGGTGGAAGAAAAACTGTTCTTTACTACCTTAATGGCTTTATAAAAGATGATGTTATGGAAGATATATTAAAATCATTCTTCAAGATTTCAGTAGAAACTATGGATTCTTTTAAATCAGCTGATGAATTCATGCTTCATGAAATTCCTCATGTTTCTGTTTCAAAAGAAAATGATCTTACTAAAGTAATAGATGCACTTTTATGTGGTCAAACAATTCTATATATTGATAAATACGAATACTTCTGGATTATTGACCTTCGTACTTATCCTGGTAAGGATTCTTCTGAGCCTGAAAAAGAAAAAACACTTCGTGGAAGCCGTGATGCTTTTATCGAAAAATTAGTTTTCAATACTGGATTTATAAGAAGAAGAATACGTGATCCAAGATTAGTTTTCGAAATTCATCAAGTAGGAACAATGTCAAAAACAGATGTCTGCGTTGCATACATTGATGGTGTTGCAGATGAAAAAGTGCACCAAAAAATAGTTAATAGTATAGCAAAAATAGACTTAAATGCTTTAACTGTAGGTGATCAAAGTCTAGTAGATGCAATGATAAAAAAGAATACCTTCACTCCATTCCCAAAAGTGAGGTATACTGAAAGGCCTGATGTAACTGCTGCTCATTTAGTTGAAGGTAAATTTGTAATATTTGTTGATAATTCACCAAATGTAATAATATTGCCTACAACTGTTTTTGATTTTACTCAGGATATAAATGATTACTATTTTCCTCTTTTTACAGGAAATTATCTAAGATTAGTAAGAAATTTAACTGTATTTGCAACAATTTTTTTAATTCCTATTTTTCTTTTATATATTGATGGTTCAATACGCCTTCCGGCTTTTTTTGATTTCTTACGGCCTGAAGCAGACTATAGAATACCTATGTTTTGGCAATTCTTTATACTTGAATTTGCAATAGATGGTCTAAAACTTGCATCATTAAACACACCAAATCCCCTTGGAACATCGCTTTCAGTTATTGGTGGTTTAATTATAGGTGAATATGCAATTAATACTGGATGGTTTACTGATCAATCTATATTATATATGTCAGTCGTTGCATTAGCAGGATTTACTCAGCCAAGTATAGAGATGAACTATGCTTGTAAGTTCGCAAGGACTCTATTATTAATCTTTTCTCAACTTTTTGGAGTCTATGGCTTAATTGGAGGAACTTTACTCATACTAATTATTATGTGGCGTACAAAAACAATTGTAGGAGAACCATATTTCTATCCTTTAATACCATTTAATTGGCGAAAGCTAAAAACACTTTTATTTAGAACTAAGACAACAAAACAAGTTCAGGAATCTTAAAAAAGATGGTTATATGAAATAAAAATTATTCATATAACCATCTAAATCTAATCCTTATTTTTTTCAACCTCAAAAATATAATCTTCTAGCAATAAGGAATTGCTGCCATCATAACATCCTATCTCAAAGTATTTTTGATTATTATACTTAAAAACAGCTACTTTGCATTCATCTCTAGCATGATTTCTTTTTATATTATCCCCTTCTTCGCTATTTACATCATCGTAAATAATATCATCATACTTTATAAATAATGAATTCAAGTCTTTCTTTATTACTTTTCCCATATATTCATAATTATATTTTAATATAATATAATTATCTTTTATCATATAATCCTCTATCTTAATAGCTAAATTATCACTTATCTTTAAATAAAAGGGGTGAAATTCTTCTAAATTTACTTTGTTTGATATAAGAGTTTCTTCTCTATTAGCCTTTCCATAATATATAGGAATAACTTTTAATTTTTGTAAAGGCGCATAACTTACATACTTTGCATTATACTCAGATTGATTTAAATTTGTAGATGTATTTTCACCTACCATCGTTAATTCATTATCATCTTCATCTAAAACCAAAAATTCAAGTCTGCTTTTATTATAACTCTTATATGCAGTGTCTATTTTTATAGTAAGAGGTGAAATTGTAACTTCCTTAACTTTCCCTTTAAGATCTCTAGTATTAATTGAACTATTTATCTTTTCTCTATAAGTTTCTTTTAATATTTTGCCAGTATCAACATTAAATTTAATACCCCAATTTCCATCCTTATTGAACATTTTTTCAATTCCGATTGATATGTTAAGATTACTAGGAAGATCATCATAATTCAAACTTATTCTTTTAACTATTCTAACTTGATTATCATCAAGTAATTCTAAATTATTTTTTGATATTAAATGCACTTCTTTTCCATTAATAGTAAGAGAGGAAATATGAATGTCTGCATCTTTCAAATCTTTGATTTCTTCCCCATCATTTTTCACAAGAAAACTAAGCATTAAGATATTTTTGTCAGCAACTGCATATTCAAGTGTTACAGTAATATCTCCATACTCTTTAGACTTTCCTACTACTTCAAGATAATCATCATATTGTTCAAGATTTATATTCTTTCCATTAGAAAAAATATCACAAATAACTGGTATTTTTTTAATGTTACCCTTACATACAATCCCTACAAGTAATATAAAAATTAAAGTTATAATTAATATTTTATATTTCTTATTATTCTTAAATAATATATCAAGTAGACTTTTCCACTTCATTTTTCTCCCTCTTCAAACATCATGTTTAAATTCAAAATATTAATATATATTTTTACTGTAAAATAATATAAAAGCCTGAAAAATTCAGGCTAATATATCTAATTTATTCTTATAAAAGACGTGTTCCCTCTTTATCTTGAGTTATTAATTTTTTCTTCATCAAGCCTCCAAGAGTCATCTTAAAGTAATTTTTACTTGTATTGAATTCTCTCTTAATATCTTCTGGAGATGATTTATCATTATATGGCATAAAACCTCCATTTTCATTTAACATAGCAAGAATTTTTTCTTCTAATTCTTCTCTTGCATCAAGTCTCTTCTTTCTAGTTGTTATACCTATCATTCCATCTTCATAAACCTTCTTAACTCTTGCCTTGATAACTTGACCTGGATAAACATAATCAAAATGTTCATTTGCTAGAATAAGACCTTTATACTTTCCATCGACCGCAACATTCAATGTTCCATTTTCATTAGTGTTATATACAATAGCTGAAACTTCATCTGAAACCTTATATGTGCCTTCTTCCGCTGTATCAAGATATAAATCAATCTTTGTAGTTCCTGCTAGTCTATCAGTTTTATCTATGTACATATAAATTAGATATTTCTCACCAGTCTTAAGCTTAAAAGTCTGCTCTTTTAGCGGAATTAATAAATCTCTTTCTAATCCCATGTCAGCAAATGCACCTATGTTTGTTTGTGATACTATCTTTAAATATGCTACTTCCCCTGTAGTTAAATATGGTTTCTTTAATGTACAGATCATTCTGTCTTTTGAATCCCTGTATATAAATACTTCTAACGTATCTCCTTCATTTACAACTGTTCCTTTACAGGCACTGTTTGGAAGTAATACTTCATCACCAAATTTATCTTTAAGATAGTAACCAAACTCTACTTTTTTACTTACTACTAAATTACAATATTGTCCTAATATTATCATATTTATTCCTCCATACACTATAAAAATAGTGCTTATATTTTTATTCCATTTCTTTGCTTAATTTTATATAATTAAGACTTGATTGACTGTTACTTTTTATTTCTTCTTCTGTAAGTTTTCTTATAACTTTTGCAGGATTTCCAAGAATTAAAACCCCATCTTCAAATTCCTTATTTTGAGTTACTAGTGCACCAGCTCCCACTATACTATTCTTTCCTATTTTCACTCCATTTAATATAATTGCTCCCATACCTATTAAAGTATTATCACCTATTATGCATCCATGTATTACAGCATTATGTCCAATCGTACAATTATCACCAACAACAACCTTTTCATTTTTATCAACATGAACAACTGAGTTTTCCTGAATATTTGTATTTTCGCCAATGACTATACTTTCCATATCACCTCTTAGTACACTTCCAAACCATATATTAGAATTTCTTTTTAGTGTAACATCCCCAATAATAACTGCTGTTTCTGAAATATACACTTCTTCATCAATAGCAGGACTTTTTCCCATATATCTTTTAATCATTTATAATCACCTCTAAAAATTTGTATTAAAACATAGTATAATAGCATACTTCTATCTGTCAGCTAAAGTTATTTTATCATTAGATTTAGTTATTGTCATTATTTTAGATAGTTGTTTAATAAGTATATATTATAAAATAATTTTTAGAAGGAACTATTATGGCAAAGAAAAAGATTTCTATATCTAATACTATAGATACAAATAATCTAAAATTCTACTTTGGGATTCCACACGCTCACTGTGCATTCTCAACTGGAATCGGAACACCAATAGAGGCTTTTGATTATGCAAGGCACAACGGACTAGATTTCTTAATATTAACAGACCATAATAACTATCTCAGTAAATCAGTGAGAATAAGAGGCGAAGAATTCACTAAATGGAATGCTTCTCAATATCTTTCATCTAGATATAATAAAAAACATGAAAATTTTCTCTCAGTAATAGGTTTTGAAAGCAAAACAAACCTTCTAGGCGATATTAACGTAGTAAATCCTGGAATATTTTTCACTGGATCAGTAAATAACATTCAGCTTTTAGTTTTATGGATGCTTAACAACCCTAATGCATTCATTTCCATAAATCATCCACATAGTTCAATAGAACATTTAGAATTTAATCCAGTATTAAATAAGATAATTACTTCTATAGAAGTCGGAAATGGGTCATTACCTAACAAATACCAAAGATATGAAAAATATTATTATAAACTACTGGATAAAGGTTGGAAATTAAGTGCAATAAACGGGCAAGATAATCACAGATTAAATTTCGGAGATACTGAAAACTTAACATGTGTTGTAGCAAACAACCTAACTATACCTTCATTAATTCAGGCTTTTAGAGAACATCATACATATTCAACAGAGTCTAGGAGCCTGGTAATGTACTTTATGATAAACGATTTATTTATGGGTAGTTCTATTGATTCACAAAGTAAGGAGCTTAATTTTTTAATATTTGCTAAAGATACAAATAATAAAATTATAGAAATACAGATACTATCAAACAACGGAATAATAATCAAAAAGATATCTAATTTAAATTTAAATAGAGTCCGATATATTTATAAACATGAACCTGAAAATAATGAACGATGGTATGTTATTAAGGTGATACTTGAAAATTCAAAGATTGCTATAAGCTCTCCAATTTTTAGAGAATAAAAAGTCGGCTATCTAAACCGACTTTCTTTTTTATTTATCTTTTTTATTTATCTTTTTTATTATTTTTCACTCTATTTGGCTTTGCTTTAGGCTTTATTACTATAGGTTTTTCCTTTTTCTTAGGACCACCTGTCTGTTGTATTTCCATAAACCATAGTAAAAATAATACTGTCGCTACTGTTATAGCTGCATTTACGTAACCATTGATGCCTTTTATAAACAGCTGACAACAGAATAAGATTATTGATATAGCCAAAGGTATCCATTTATTTATACGTATTTTATTAAACACATATAATCTACATCCTGCATAAAGTGCTAATATAACTACAAGCATAATAACATAAAATAAAATTGTAGATAAAACGTTCATTTATGAAATTCCTCCTTATAAAGTCTATAATAATAATATTAAGTTAATTTCTTAATATTATCAAGTAGTTAAGGTTTTCTTTTTGCCTTTATTCTAAATCTTGATAATGTGGAATATTTTATTAAAATATTAAAATATTAAAATTATTTTTGCAAATTTTTATATTTTCCTTTAAATTTCACTTTTTTTTTGATAGAATATAAAAAATAGAATACATAATAATAAGAGGTGATATAATGGCTTTTGTTCCAAATGGTCATTTAGATGAATTAGATTTACAAATTTTAGAACTTTTAATAAAAGATTGCAGAACTCCATATCTAGAAATTGCTAGAATATGCCATGTTAGTGGTGGTACTATTCATGTTAGAATGAAAAAAATGGAAGATATGGGCATAATAAAAGGATCTAGAATTGTTTTAAATCTTCCTAAACTAGGATATGATGTTTGTTGCTTTGTAGGAATATATGTTGATAAAACATCATCATTTAATTCAGTCTTTGATCAAATGTCTCATATAAAAGAAGTAGTTGAATTACACTTAACTACTGGTGATTATTCCATGTTTGCAAAAATAGTGTGTAAAAATATTTCTGATCTTCAGGATGTTTTACTAAATAAAATAAACAATATCGATGGTATATCAAGAACAGATACATTTGTGTCTTTATCCCAACCTATAGATAGAAATATAACTCTATAGTCAATATAATATTGTTAAATTTCAGAAAAGGCATTTTTTCATTCCGAAAAAATGCCTTTTTATTTATTCTGATTTTTATCTTAATATTTATGCATAAATTTTATTTAATAACAAAAAATAAATTGGTAAAGGAGTGTGTTTATATGAAATTTCTAAATATTACGGCTCTTACTTTAATAATCATTGGTGCAATAAACTGGGGATTAATTGGTCTTTTACAATATAATCTCGTTGATTCTATTTTCGGAATTCAGTCCATGATAAGCAGAATAATCTATGCTCTTGTCGGGTTAGCTGGTATATATTCAATTTCTTTCTTCATGAAAAAATAATCAGCTTTTCATAATCTATATGCTTCATAAAATAAACTCTATAAAATATATAGAGTTTATTTTTATCAATAATTTAAGAAAATATTAATCAGAAATTAATTTTCTATTTATTTTTTTTGGTATATAATATAATAAATTAAATCAAAAGTCCTATTAAAGGAGGCTTAAAGATACTTTGATTAATTTAATTCATAACAATATATATGATATAGTTTTTTTATTTACAGTCTATTCCTTTTTGGGATGGTGTCTTGAAGTAGGTTATTATTTCAAAAATGAAAAACGCTTTGTAAATAGAGGGTTTCTAAAAGGTCCTTTTTGCCCTATTTATGGTTGCTGTATTGTAACACTTATTTTTTTATTGGAACCTTATAAAGGCAATATCCCATTATTATTCTTAGGTGCATTTTTTATAACTTCACTATTAGAATATATTACAGGATTTATACTTGAAAAAGCATTCAAGGCAAAATGGTGGGATTATTCAGATGACCCATTTAATATACACGGTCATGTATGTCTTCAATATTCCTTGTTATGGGGTGCAGGTGAAGTTGTAATAATAACTGTTATAAATCCTATAATAAGCAATGCTATTTACAGCATACCATATTACTTTGCATCAATGTTTTTCTATTTTATTGTCTTTTACTTTATATTAGATTTTTTAATTACGCTATTTTCACTTATAGAACCAAACAAGTTCTCTTATCCATTTGAATTAGCTTCTATTAATCTTTCTTTTACTAAAGTAAACTCTATTTCAAATTTTTATAGAGATAAAGCTGCTGATAAATTTAGATCTTTTGAAAATATTTTTCACAAATTCAAAATGAACAATAAAAGATTTATTCGGACTTTTAATAATAAATCATACAAACAATTTAATGAAATAATTAAAAATATTAAAGAAAAAATAAAAAAATATTAAGGGAACATTTTCCCTTAATATTTTTTTATTTTTTCATAATTTTATTTATTATTATTCATCTTTTTAATTTCATCAAATAACTCTATTGCTGCATTTCTTGGACCATTTTTTTCTTGTCCTTTTACACCTAAGCAAGTTCTTATCTGCCCAACCTTAACTTTACTATCTTTAAACATTTCATTAAAATACTGATCTATAAGAATATCTGTTTCATTCTGCTTTTGTGCTGGTCCAAATGGATTTGCAAAGTATGATTCAACTAAACCTTTTTCAGTTGTTGTTCCCTTCGCCATTCTAGCACCTGATTTAAACACGCTTATTGCCTCATCCACAGTATTGAAGTAATTCAAATACTTTCCGCCGTCTTCTACTCCTTCATAATTATTTGCATAGAAGAAGAAGTCTACTTTATTACCTTTAGTTATTTCTTTGTACGAAGCTACTGGCATAACTAATCTTGCATTTACTTTATCTGGATTCATGAATATACTTCTATCCATTTCCTTAAATGCATATCCTTGATCTAAGTCATCTAACCTTACAAATGCACCTATTTCAGTACCATAACCAATTATATTTCCATCTTCTATTTTAAATGTTCCCATATCATCAAATATAATTGTCATATCTGAAATATAATCTTCACTCAGACTTCTAAAAGCTTCAAGACTTTCTGACTTTCCAGCTCCACTATCTCCCATTATAACAACATTTGCTTCTTCACCACTCTTTAGTAATACATTTACCATTGATCCGTGTATTGGAAGATAACCTCTCTTAATCATAAGAAGATTGTAAAGAGTTAATGTCATTTTCTTCATGTATCCAAAATAATCAATTTTTTCTGAATGATTAATATATCCAAGTACTATATCATTTTTATCATCTTCATAGAATACAGTTTTAAGTTCATCTCCATCATCTTTAGCTCCAAAAACAAAAATCATCTCCGGCTTTCTGCCTCTTGTTTCCTCACTTCTTGCCATTTCGAAAAGATTACACAAAGTTATTCCATGTTCCATAAAGTCCCTATGGAAATATATAAATATAATCATTCCTCCAATCTTGGCTGGATAACAGAACCAATGATCTTTATTAATATCTGCATATTTTAATGGATTATAGTCTATAGCTGTAAACATTCCATCTCTTGTGTTTCTCTTTGGATAAGTTATAAATGGTGTCTCAAGTAATATATGGTCTATGAAAGGAATATCTTCTAAGGCTTCATATCCTTCTGGTCTAGCCCATTCTAATTCCTGAATCATAATTCCTGCATTTCCACCTGCTGGTATCTGTCTATATACTTTTGGCTGATATCCTACTACATGCATTTCAATCTTTCTATATAAATTTAATATTAATGTTGAAAAATTTGCATTTGCTTCAGTAAAACTTACAGCTGCAAGCCCTTCTTGAACCTTGTATCTATGAACAATTGTATATCTTTCAAGTTTTCTCCAAAATAAATATACATCTTCTATAACTCCAATGAATTTATCTTTATCTTGTAATAAATTTTTATACACTTCACTTATATTGACAACTTCATCAGCTTCCATTATTGTAAGATATCGTATCATTTGAGTTAATTCTCTTCTTATATCTATAAGACTATCTGTATCTAAGACGTTATTCAAATATCTATAAGATAATGAATTTTTCTTTTTCGCTCTTCTTAAATAAACTTCTAAAATTCGTCTAAATCCATTGCTTTCTAATACTGACTCAAAACTATTACAATATTTTGCTGTAAAGTTTATCATTACCTTATCGTTACTCATCGAAAATTCTTTTTTCATATTCTGCCCCCCGCATGAAATTTTTTTAGCTTAAATATTTCATTTTTTATTGTTTTTCCACACATTGATATCATTATACCATATTTTTTGCAATATTCAACCTTACTTTTTTGCATTTATTGCATTTTTTCATTTAATAAAATTTCAAAACACTAATCATATCAATATATCTTTCAGTTATTCTCTCATAATTATATATATATTAATTTTTTTAATATATCTTCACTTTTATGAATATTAAATTTATATATTAATTTTTCGTTCGTTTTTTCAAAAATATGGTATATATTTCAGATTTATTGAAATAATTATAAAAGATTATGATTTTATCCAAGAAGTGTATTTTCATAGTTAATAATTATTTTTACAAATATAAAGGATTTATATATGTTTATAAAAATTAAGAAAAGACATTTTAAACATTTAATTATATTTACATTACTTTTATTACTTTGCTTTTTTTCTTCTCTGCTAACAAAGAAATTCAACAGTTATAAAGTAAATCCTAATCTTATGTATGTTCATTATATAAATGTGGATCAAGGTGATGCTATTCTAATTCAAGTAAACAATAAAAACCTTTTGATAGATAGTGGACCTAAAAGTCATAAAAAACAACTTGTGAAATTTCTTAATGATCTAAATATTTCAAAATTAGATTATGTTATTGCAACTCACCCACATGAAGATCACATAGGAAATATGAATACAGTGTTAAATTCATATAAGGTACAATCTTTCTATGCACCAAAGGTCTACTCTTATACAAAATCATTTGAACAAATGATTGATTCATTAAAAAGTAATAATTTAAAAATCAACCCAATAAAACGTGGATGCAATACAATAAATTTAGGTTTTCAAACAAATGTTGAAGTTTTTTCCCCTATAAATGATACCTATGATAATGAAAATAATTATTCTCCGGTAATAAAAATATCTTTTGGCAACAATTCGTTTTTGTTTACAGGAGATGCAGAAAAAGAAATTGAAGATAAACTTATACTTTTGAATGATGATTTAAAAGCGGATATATTAAAAGTCTCACATCATGGTTCATCGTCTTCAACATCTGATTCTTTTTTAAATAGAGTATCACCTAAATATGCAGTAATAAGCGTTGGTAAAAATAATATCTATGATCATCCAAATGATACTATAATATCAAAATTAAATACCTATAATATAGATATCTTAAGAACTGATATCCAAAACAATATTACTCTAATCTCTGATGGAACTAATATTTCTTATAAACATTATTGAACTTTTCACCAATAATTTATAATGCAATAATATAGTTCTATATTTGAATCAATATTTCTTACATTAAAATATAAGAAATATTGACATCAAATATTCATTGAGATATCATAGAAGTATTGTTAATGAACTAGTGAACATGATTAATATATGTAAACTGAGATAAATTTTATAATTATTTTCTTACCAGTTGTATATTAATTACACATGTTCATATTATGAATAATTATTTACTTTTAAATAAAATAAATTTATAGGAGTGAAAAAAATGGCAAATAGAATTAGAACAAGATTTGCACCTAGTCCAACTGGATATATGCATGTTGGTAACTTAAGAACAGCTCTTTATGCTTATCTTATTGCTAAACATGAAGATGGAGACTTTATTTTAAGAATAGAGGATACTGATCAAGAAAGATTAGTTGAAGGTGCAGTTGATATTATATATAACACATTGAAAGAAACTGGATTAACTCATGATGAAGGTCCAGATGTTGGTGGCCCTGTTGGTCCTTATATTCAAAGTGAAAGAAAAGATATATATCTTGAATATGCTAAAAAGTTAGTTGAAAAGGGTGAAGCTTATTATTGTTTCTGCTCTAAAGACAGATTAGATATGCTTAAAGAAAATGCTGAAGCATTAAAGAGACCTTTTAAATATGATAAACATTGTGCACATCTTTCAAAGGAAGAAATTGAAGAAAACTTAGCAAAAGGAATTCCTTATGTTATAAGACAAAATAACCCTACTACAGGAACAACAACTTTTGTTGATGTTATATATGGAAAGATTTCTGTAGATAATTCAGAACTTGAGGATATGATTTTAATTAAATCCGATGGACTTCCAACTTATAACTTTGCTAATGTTGTTGATGACCATTTAATGGGTATAACTCACGTAGTAAGAGGTAATGAATATTTATCATCATCACCTAAATATAATAGATTATATGAAGCATTTGAATGGGATGTTCCTGTTTATGTACACTGCCCACCAATAATGAAAGATCAACACAATAAATTATCTAAGAGAAATGGTGATGCATCATTTGGAGATCTTCTTGAAAAAGGTTACTTAAAAGAAGCTGTACTTAACTACATAGCCTTACTTGGATGGAATGACGGATCAAATGAAGAAATCTTCACACTTGAAGAATTAATCAAAAAATTCGACTATAAAGATATAAGTAAATCACCAGCAATATTTGATAATGCAAAATTAAAATGGATGAATGGTGAATACATAAGAAAATTATCGTTAGATGAATTCCATGAATTAGCTATGGAACAATATAAGAAAGTATTACACAAGGATTTTGATTTTAAATTTATATCTGAATTATTACATACTAGATGTGAATTACTAAATGATATTCCAGAACAAATAGATTTCTTAGAAGAATTACCAGAATATACAACTGATCTTTATGTTCATAAAAAAATGAAAAGTACAGTTGAAACTTCATTAGAAAACTTAGAAAAAGTTTTACCAGTATTAGAATCTATCGATGAAAAAGATTGGACAATGGATAATATCCATGACAAAGTATTTGAATTAATCAAATCTTTAGAAATAAAAAATGGTCAAATGTTATGGCCTATAAGAACTGCTCTTTCAGGTAAATCATTTACTCCAGGTGGAGCTTTTGAAATTGCTATCTTAATAGGAAAAGAAGAATCATTAAAGAGAATGCATAAAGGTATTGAACTTTTAAAAGCATAATTTAAAGCACGGTTTTACCGTGCTTTTTCAATTACCGATTTACATTACAGTTAAAAGTTATCTTTTATTCTTTTTTCATAAATCTCTAAAAGCATTTTTCTATTAACTGTCATTTGTTAAATTACACAAAAAAGGGGACCTCTTAAAATTAAGAAGCCCCTTTTTAAAAGTAATGTACTGTATTACCTCTAGAAAGTTAGTGTTTGTTTATCACTTTTTATAGTAATTCTTTAGTTTGAGATGAAGAATTATTTTTATTTTGCTGTGATAATTGCAATTCATCATCTATTACTTCATCTATTTCATCATTTTCTTCTTGGTTTTCATTATCAACATTAATATCAACAGATTCAGAATCAAGATTTTCTATCATGTTCTCATCAATATTATGAATAATATACTTTTTCCAGTTAACATAGATATAATAAAGATTAACAACATCCTGCTCGTTATAAAGAAGAATCTTCTCTATTTTTTCTTCAGGCATCCTTTTAAAATAGCTCTTGTCTTTCATTACTTTATGAAAAGTTTTAGCAAGGTTTGATCCACTAATTACTTCACCTTCTCTTATTATATCAAATATCTTTTCAAGATTTTTTAGCCCTATAGATCCTATCCTGTCTTTCTCGTACTCTTTTTGAATATCTATAGAATCAAATTCTTCATCAAAATTATATAATATACCATTCTTCTCAAAAAGATAATTTATAACAGTAAAATCATTATTGCCAGAAAAAGTAACAATAGCTTTTTTACCTTTATTTTTCATTTTCATAAAGTAATCTCTTGCAAGATATAATATATCTATAGCCTCATCTTTATCTTCTATCATATATTGGGTAACTAATATAGATTTTATTTTTGGATTATACTCACACGCTCCAAAAACACCTATACATTTAGGTTTTTTGTAAACATAGTGCTCTAAATCAAAAAATATCAACTCTTCTGGATTATATTCCCTATCCTGAGGTTTTATCATAAATTCATCACTATATTCATCTACCTTCACTTTATTTTCACGAATAATCACAGTACCACTCTTTCCTATACAAATTGTATATCTTCAATATCTAAATTGTATATTACATCTTTTCTTTCAACAATAACATTAATCTTATCAATCAGACTTCTATCCTTTATTACCTTTTGCAATAGTTCCTTAGTAGGATTCATACAGTAAGGATATCTTACCTTTTTAAACATAGTATAATCACCTGCTGTATCTCCATAAGCATAACTGCTTTCTAAATCTATATCATACTTCTTCACAAAATTTTCGATAGCTTTTTCTTTACTGTTACTATCCCACATGGGAACTACTTCACCTGTATAAGCATTCTTTTCATCAATTATATATTTTGCTCCAATATAATCTGTAAATCCATACTTATTAGCCATTTCTCTTACTAATTCTGATGGTGAACCAGAAATTATTATTAAAGTATGGCCATTATCTCTGTGCCATTTTATTCTATCCCTTGTAAAAGTATAGACTCTATCACCTTTTTGATCTACAATTTTTTTAGCTATATATTCTATTCTGTATTTTTCAAGACCCTTTATAGCTTCCATATAAATATCTATCATTTTTAAAAGGTAATCATCATAATCGCCCTGTCTTTTATCCCACTTCATATAATCAGGTCTTACATCATTGTACCATCTTTCTTCACCTATAATCTCGTATTTAACCATTTTCTTAAATACTTCTGTTATAAGACCTTCTCTGTAAAGAGTACCATCTAAATCAAAAAATGCACCTACGTTTGACATTACCTCACATCCTCATCTGTTATTGTAATACAAGTTATTATACTTTATTTTTACACTTCAGAAAAGTATTTGCAACCCTTTTTAATTACCCATAATATATTATATTTAATTAAAGGCAACAATGGGACTATATAAAAGTAATTCCATACACTTATTTATCAAGATTTTCCTTTTCCACAAGTTCTTTATTAGATTCCTTAAACCTATCTACAAGCTTATTATAATAAATTCTTGCTGTAGCCATGGTTGGAGATCCTAGTATCATACCAACTGGACCTAATATACCTCCACCTAAAGTAACACCAAAGATTATCCCAAGAGGACTTACACCAACTTTTTTACCTATTAATTTGGGTTCAAGATACCATGCATCAAATTGTTGAAGTGCAAAAAGAAGCATTGCAACTACAACTGCTTGCAGTGGTGATGAAAATAGAGTTACCACAAATGATATTACAATACCTACAAGTGGTCCAAAGTATGGTATCATATTAGTTATTCCCACTATAAGAGCTAATAACGGTGCATATGGAACCTTAAGTATTGTAAGACCTATTAACGCTAGGCTTCCTATTATCATTGAATCTATAGCCTTTATTCCTACGTACATTCCTATCATTTTATTATATGTTCTTATGAAACTCACTAAACGAGATCCATTTTTCTCTTTTAGACTCATATATGTTAATGTTTTAGCCATTTTAGCTATATTATCTTTTTCAATTAGCACATAAATAGATATTAAAAATCCCAGTACAATATTTACCAAATTAGAAGTAAGAGATAATAAATATAATGCAAAATCCTGAAGAAGATCCATAGAAACATTTCCAATTTGAGTTGCTATATTCTGAATACTTGATAAAAGTCCTGATTGAGTTATTAATTCATTAATTCTTTCATTTGATAAACTCATATTAATAAGCTCTTGAACCTTAACCATGTAATTAGGAATTTCACCAGTTATATTAAGAATGCTGTCAATTATACTTGGAATTGTAAAAAATAGTCCTACAAACACTATTCCAACCAAAATTAAATATGTTGCAGCTATTGCAAAACTCCTTTTAATATTAAACTTTCTTTCAAAGCACTTTACCACTGGATTTAAAACATAAGCACACACAAGTGCATATATAAAAGGGCTTAATATAGATAACCCTTTATTAATCAAACTGAAAAAATACTTATAATTATCAATAAATTTATAACCTATGACACCTATTAATGCGAATATTAAAATATCCCTGTATTTTATATTTTTATTTATAAACAACCAAATCTCCCCTTTCTTAGTTTACTGATATTAATTATATCATATTGAATAAGTTATAATACTAACTATTATATTAATTTAAGTTTAACATATAAAAAGAAAAATCTCTTAAGAGAGTCTTATTCATCATAAATAACTCTCTCAAAAGATTATCCATATTAAATATAATAAACCTAGTTTCTTAATAAATGTGTTATTACATTTTTTCCACTACACCAATTCCAAGTAATTCAAGACCATTTTTTATAACTTGTAATGAAGCTTTAACAAGGTTTAATCTTGCTCTTTTTAATTCTTCATCTTCTAAGTTTAATACTGAATGTGCATTGTAGAATTTATTGAATCCTTTTGCAACTTCAATTACATATCTTGTTAATATAGATGGTTCTAATTTATCCAATGCCAATGTTATAACATTGTTGAAATTTCCAAGACTCTTAACTAATTCAAATTCTTCTTTTGACGATAATTTGCTATAATCAATACTTCCGCTAAATTCACCAGCTCTTTCTAAGATGCTGTTTCCTCTTGCATATGCATATTGAACATATGGACCTGTTTCTCCTTCAAAAGAAAGAATTTCCTTCCAATCGAAGACTATATCTTTTTCTCTTGAATTCTTAAGATATGTAAAGATAACTGCTCCAACACCAATTTTTTTAGCAACTTCTTCTTTATTCTTTATTTCTTCTTTATCTTTTATTGCTTCCATTGTTTTTTCAACAGCTTCTCTTAATAAATCATCAAGAAGTACAATTGAACCATCTCTTGTAGAAAGCTTTCTATCAGCAAATTTAACTAAACCAAATCCTACATGAACACAATCTTTAGCCCATTCATGACCAGCAAGATCTAAAACCTTAAAGACTTGTTTAAAGTGAAGTGCTTGTGGAGTACCAACAACATAAACACACTTATGAAAATCGTAAGTTTTCTTTCTGTACATAGCAGCTGCTAAGTCTCTTGTTGCATATATAGAAGCTCCATCGGCTTTTAATACAATACATGGAGGCATATTATAATCTTCAAGCATAACAACTTGTGCTCCGTTACTTTCGACAAGTAATCCTTTTTCCTTTAATTCATCAACCACAACATCCATCTTATCATTGTAGAATGCTTCACCATTCAATGAATCAAATTTTACATCCAAAATATCATAAACTCTTTCGAATTCCTTTAAGCTTAAATCTCTAAATCTATTCCAAAGAGCTGTAGCTTCAGCATCTCCATTTTCTAATGCTTTAAAGTTTGCTCTTGCTTCATCTTCTAAGCTAGGATCTTTCTTAGCTTCTTCATGGAATTTAACATATATTCTAAGTAGTTCGTCTATAGGAGCTTTTTCTAAAGCTTCTTCGTCTACCCATCTATTATATGCACTTATAAGCTTACCAAACTGAGTTCCCCAGTCCCCTAGATGATTTAATCCAACTGTATTATATCCTTCTTTTTTAAACATTTTGTATAAAGAATTCCCTATAGCTGTAGTAAAAAGATGTCCTACATGGAATGGTTTAGCTATGTTAGGTGAAGAATATTCTACACATACTGTTTTTCCTTCTCCAATATTAGAAGCTCCATAATTATCTCCTTCTTCTAATACTTTGTTTAATGTATTTTTAGCAAATACACCCTTATCAACAAAGAAGTTAAGGTATGGTCCAAGACTTTCAATTCTTTCAAAACCTTCACTGTCTATAAGACCTTTTAATTCTTCTGCTATCATATTTGGTGCTTTTCTCATAACTTTAGATAGTTGGAAACAAGGAAATGCATAATCCCCCATTTCTGGCTTTGGTGGAATCTCTATTAATTTTTCTATCGCTTCCACTTCTAAATCTACGTGTTGTTTTATTAATTCTGCAATTTTGACTTTGTAATCCATAATTAACCTCCATTTTTTAATTAAAAGTTATCAATATAACATTTAACATTTTTCTTATATATTCTTCAGAATATTTCAATATTTATTTAATTTTATATATCTTTTTTGTACCTAACAATAGCAGAAAATCTCTCTATGATAAATAAAAAACGCCTCTTGTAAACAAGAGACGAATTATTCGCGGTACCACTCTAATTGCATATTCTAAATTAAAATATGCCACTTTAACTTTAACGCAGATCATTTTTTCACCTGCGGTCATCCCTACTCATTTCAGGAGACTTCTCCAAGGTTCTCTTCCTATTAATCTATCCTACCAGGCTTACACCATTTCCCAGCTCGCTTATGGACTCAACTAAAGTACTATCCTCATCATCAAATCTTTCATAATAAAATTAACCTTTATTTATTATACAAATACATAAAATTATTGTCAATAAATATTTTACTTATCATATTAAATCATGTATATATACCTATTCATATTAAATTCTAATTATTTTCATTTACTTGGCAATTATCAATAAATATTAAAATCCTTATAATTTTCAATTTATATGTAAAATTTTTATTATATTATTGAAAGTGCAAAGTTCATAATTAAGTTTTTAAGCATATACGTTATTGGTGCTATTACTCTCCACCCAAATAATAACGCTACCATGATTAATAATCCTTGATATCTATAACACGCATCCTCAAAGTTTCTAAATTTTCCTGGTTTTATATCTCTTACAAGACTAAAGCCATCAAAACTTGGTATTGGAAGCAGATTAAATATTCCTAGACTAATATTTATGGATACTGTGTATAATAACATCAAATATAATATCTGTGCTAAATCTCCAGGCATAAATCTATATAAAAACTTGATATATATTGCAAATATTAGTGCTGCCACTATAGCTACAAGAAAATTTGCCAATGGGCCTGCAAGACTAACTTTTAAGTCATCCTTGTAGTAGTTCTTAAAGGCTCCTGGATTGACTTGAACTGGTCTTGCATATCCTATTCCAAGTAATAGAACACATAAAAATCCAAAAGGATCTATATGCTTTGCAGGATTTAATGTAAGCCTTCCTTGAAACCTTGCCGTTTTATCTCCTAATTTATCTGCTACTAGTGCATGAGCATATTCATGAAAAGTAAATGCCAGTAGTATTGCTGGAAGTGTTAAAATTTTCTCTAATAAAAAACCCATTCTTTCCTCCTTATTTATCACTTTCTTTAGTTATATATTATCATAATATTTATATATAAAATA